>Ga0210019_1002812_pt1 | contig 16480 bp, 13 predicted proteins | sample CryGeyCG2114_020_2_FD_183969 | JGI IMG/M metagenome (GOLD analysis project Ga0210019, IMG submission 183969) | Groundwater microbial communities from aquifer - Crystal Geyser CG11_big_fil_rev_8/21/14_0.20 (SPAdes) (version 2) | ecosystem: Environmental > Aquatic > Deep subsurface > Groundwater ...
TATAGGAATCTAAAAGTAAAGATGTTGTTTAATTAGATTTTTGTTCGTAATTTAAGTTCATTTCTTCGAATAAATTTTTATTTAGCAACAACTTTTATAAAGATAGTGCGTAATAATTTTCGCGTGGGTTTTACGTAGGCGGCTTCGCCGAACTTTATATTGCCACAAACCTTTGCAGCCGCCTTGTTTCGCGCCCCGGTACTACAAATTCCTTCGGAATTTGAGTACGGGGCAAGCCCCGATAGTAAGAACTGCTTGCAAATTAAACTTTGGGTGGGAAAATTCGAGATAGTTGTTCTTAAGAAGTTCTTGGGCGTAGTCCCGTAGTGAACCGCAGTTCTACTACGGGGCAAGCAAATCCATAAAAGTTTGTTCTGCGATTATTCTCGCCCCGTAGTCAAATCCGTCAGGATTTGTACTATCGGGGTCGGTTTCGCGTAAAGAGCCTGCCATTTTTATTACGCATCGAGTTTATTACTTGATAAATTTCTTAATCTTTTAATTGCGGAGTTTTTTTCTTTATTTTCTATTTTTGCTCGCTTTATCCCTTTTTCTAAAATTTCTATAGTTTGCGAATAAATGGGTAAATCCACGCTATACGGAACATGATCCTTTCCGCCATGAGCAAAGGAATATCTTGCCGGGTCCTCGTAAGACGGCTTTGCCCCGTAAATCAATTCCGAAACCAGAGATAATGCCCTAATTGTTCTTGGACCAATTCCTTTTAAAAATAAAAGTTGTTCAAAATTCTGGGGATTTTGCTCGTGGGCCAAAAATACAACCTTTTCCAGTCTTTTTAAATTGAATGTTTCGCGCAAAACATGGTGATGATAAAACTCAATATTATTTAATTCCATAAAAGTCATTTGCCCCTTGTTTTTTCTTTCAATTAAAGCCAGGTTATTCAAAAAAGTTTTGGGTTCTTCTTTAACTAACAAAGTAGAAATTTTCCGGTTCTCATCGCTTTCTTTGGCGGTTAGATTTAAGGGTTTAACTTTTATCTGGGAAATAATGCCCGAATGGGGTTCTTCAATAAAATTATACCCTGAAATTGCCGGAGGGTTTATTATATTATCCGATAACCAATGGTATCGCCGGGCCTTCTGGAAAACCGTATTCATTCCCTGCTGGACCACTGTCCAACGCCCGCTCTTGGAAAAAATTAAATTATGGTGATAAATCTGAAATCCATCTTGCAGGGCCGAACTATCAACCTTGGCAGACATTTTGCTGGCATAAATCAAACTGTCAATCTGCGACAAAGACAGACCCAAAAATTCTCCCCAGTCCTGAATTTGCTCCGGCGTTTTTTTGGAAGTTTTGCCTTTCCCGCCGCAAATGAAAATCCCAAGTTCATTTTCCATCCCCCAGATCCCTGATTTCAGGGCGCCTAATGTCGTTGTGGTAAGTCCCGATGAATTCCAATCAAATCCCAAAACACAGCCCAAAGACTGAAACCAAACCGGGTCAGAAATTCTTTTTAAAAACTCCTCCGGCCCGAATTCCTCAACAATTGCCATGGTTATGCCCCGAGCCAACTTTCTCATCCTTTCAAAAAGCCAATAGGGGCATCTGCCGTAATCCAACGGAACTGTCGCAATACCTGTTCTCATTACTTAATTCTATCAAAAAACCATCTTTTTAGCCAGCTCGGGGAAACAAAAGTTTGTAGTTTAAAACCCGCAAAATAGTTTATTTTGCGGGTTTATTGTCTTTATCTTTTGTCAGCTTTTTTTAAAGAACTGCGCTTTTTTAAATATAAAACCTGCGATGATTAAGGCGCTTATTGCTATAAGCGCCGTGAGCCACCATTTTTCAAACCAGTTCCCGGCTTTATCCCGAAATGATTTTTCTGACGGCTCTTCTTTTGATTTTATCTTTTCCATCGCAATTCTATATTCTTTCAGATACTCATTCGTTTTTGTCTTGGTATTAAAATCGTTTATGCAATCAACACTTGTATCTGAAGCATAAACAGAAAAACTTCTAAAATAATTTGCTTTACCGGGCTCGGCAATAGTGGCTCTTTCTAAAACCTCCCGGAGCTTATCGGCTTTATCTTTAATCTCGGAACAATCTAATGATTGCAATGATTTGGCAAAGACCAAAATGTCCAATGTCCAGAGGCCTAAATGACACTGGGGAGAATGAATGCCGGCAAACTTATTGCTTTCCATTACTGCTTTATCGAAATCAAGCGCTGACTCGGGCGAAGCTTGAAGTTGGGATATGAGAGCAGAATTCAACCGGGAAAAAGCATCTATGATTTCCGGAATATAGGAAAGATCGACTGCTATTAAATAGCGAGTCGGGGGCTGCCAATAACCCTCTTCATCTATAATCATCTGTATCAAACTATCTTCAACCACTTTTTTGGCAAAATCTTCCGGACTTTTTGCCGGGTCTTTCAAAAGAGACAAAAAGATATGGACATCGGCCCAGGTTTCGGTGTGCATAACCGTCGGCGAAGCAATCATTATGTTAGCGTAATCCTTCAAAACCGAGGCTACTTCAAAAGTCCCCATCAAACAAGCGTCAAAACCAATAATGTCAAGGGTAATGTCGGTTCCCGTCTTAAATGCTTTAAGCGTTATCTTAAGCTCTCCAAGCGTCAGAATACCACTGCTCTTTTTTGCCATTATTGAACCCAAGTGCTCATCGGGTCCCAGGCCCCAGGTTGGATTTCCATGACCTAAAATTATTAGTCCATAATGAGCAGCCGGAAAATTACTCCCAGAAAAAGTCAGAAAATCTAACAAAACATCGGGGTCGCCCATATTAACTTCGCCCAGGTCTTTCAAAACCTTAGAATTAATGGTTGAGGGAGTATCATCCTGAACTATTTCATAAATTTTGGCTCCTGACTGCAAGTCATCAAAAAAGCAAATAATTTTAACTCTGCCCGATGAATAATCCAATAATTCAAGCTCATCCAATTTCTCAACCGTAAAGGCACAAAGATTGTTGTCCCCAAAGGCATAAAGCATAAATGTCCAATCAGCTATTTTAGCATTAACATTCTCTTCAGCTTCTACGGTTGAAATTAATCCGGAAAAACTTAGAATTGTTGTCAAAATCAAAGCAAGCAAAACCGAACCTATTTTTTTAATCACCAAAAACCTCCCTTAGGTGAAATTTCAAAGTTCAATATCGTATTATGGAGGATATAATATTATCTGTCAAGTTTTTGGCAACAATTTTTTGGCAACAATGTAGCGCTATCGCGCTATTTTATTGCCTTGATTTTTTAATCAAAACCCGCAAATAAAGTATTCTGCGGATTTAAAACTATTGAGGTTTTAAAACTATCAATGTTTGACTCTCAGGGTTCAACTTAGATAGTTTTATTCAACAAAAAAATCGCGCCTAATTAATGGGGACTACCTACTTTCTCACCGAGTGGCAATATCATCGGCCTTGGACTATTTCATCCCGTACTAAAACAAAAAATGAAGTTATCTTGTGGCAACTACCTACTTTCGCAGGAAAACCCACTATCATCGGCCTTGGAGTATTTCACTTCTCTGTTCGAAATGGGAAGAGGTGGGACAACTCCAGTATAGTCGCCACAACATAACTCCATTCGATATAAATTTTTTGTTTAGTACGGGACTTCGCTTCTCTGCTACGCCCCGTAGGGAACGCTTCACGTTCTCCTTTGGGGTTCGGTATGGGAACGGGTGGGACAACGTTCGGGACATGAGAAGTTTCGCCGACCTCATTATTTTTATGATAGAAAAGTCGGCGAAATTTGGACGAAGAGAGACGAAGAGAAATAATTTTTTAATTTTTTATTCCTCTAATTTCTTATACTCTTTCTCTAATTTCGATATTTCCCTATCCTCTGCCATGTTCCACTCTTCTTCTAATTTTTTTACATCTTCCCATTTCTCATCACGTTGGGCGGCTAATCTATTACGTTCATCCACTATAGATTCAAACTCTTCCCTTGATAAACCATCTTTGCCTGCTTTCACTTCAAGCTCATGGACTTGGTCTATTAGTTTCATGAATTCATCAAAAGCTTGATTTAATTCTTCATAAAGTTGCTCTGCAGATTTCTCCGGAGATTTTATAGATTCAAATTGTTCGTTCATAATTTCGGATGTTAAGTTAATAAACGTGTAAATTTAATCGACTATTTAAATACATGTACAATATGAGGACATCGGTAACACTTTTGTTCTTCGCTGATTTACGCTGATCGTCCTCACTTCGTTCGGACTGGGCGGCTATTTTGGTTCTCTAGATAGCAAACAGAATAGATGAAGCCGCCTACGCTGATTTACGCTGAAAATATTATCAGCGGTAATCAGCGTGGGCTCGCGACTTCTTTTACCTCTGGATGTTCCTTTCTCCTTCGAAGCGAGCCCTATCAGCGTTTAATCAGCGTGAAGTAGGATGTTACCGATGTATCTCATTTTCTTCACAATGATCAGTAATTGCTAGTCGAGTATATAAGATGATTTATTAGTACTGCTCGGCTAAACCCCTTACGGGGCTTACACCTGCAGCCTATCAAGGTCGTAGTCTTCAACCAATCTATGAGTCTTAATCTTGAAGGAGGCTTCGCACTTATATGCTTTCAGTGCTTATCCTTTCCCAACTTAGCTACCCAGCAATGCCACTGGCGTGACAACTGGTAGACCAGAGGTTAGTTCCTGGGGGTCCTCTCGTACTACCCAGAACTCTCCTCAAGACTCGGCGCCTACGGCAGATAGGAGTCCAACCTGTCTCACGACGGTTTGAACCCAGCTCGCGTAACGCTTTAATGGGCGAACAGCCCAACCCTTGGAAGCTTCTCCACCTCCAGGATGCGCTGAGCCGACCACTGAATCTATTATTACTAATAGAATAGACTATACCTTTACCCAGATTATCCAATCTAGATATCGACGTTTTATAACATTATAAAATGTTATCTTCATCCCGTATTTTTGGCAAATAGCGGGAATCCAGTCGTTACGGGGTTGCGAAAGCCTATTTTATACATCATTGAAGGAATGGTGTATGGATGAATTACCTTAATTAATTTCCTGGTATCTTCTTGATTAAAATACATTCTGAATCCTTTGTCGCGGTCTCGATAATAATTTGCCCTAATACCGAGAACATTCTTAATAGGTTCCTGCAATGTATTTATTTCTTTTAACGAAAATGAATAAGTGCTAATATCAATTCTGCCTTTTGAGTATGATCCATCATCCATTATCCACACAGCTAATACAAAAGGATTTATTTCTTCCTTTATTTCTGATGGAACTATCTTCCTTCCATTCCTGTGTTTTTCTCCTTTGTAGAATTTTTTATAAATCTGCGTAAATATGGGGTGTCTTATCGTTCTAAACCACCAGGATTTTGCATATCTGTCGCCGTTTTCGTTGTACCTATAACTTATCTTTGGTTCAGTAAATACAAATGGTTTAAGTATCTGATACTTCCACTTAACATAATCTTTTTGCATTAATCCGTGTTCTGCTTTAAAGTTAACATTCCTTGCGCCTTTACCTAAGCGCATTGTTCCATCACCAAGAAGAGACCCAATAATTAACGCTTTTTGCTTTAAATTTAACGCAAGCGCTTTTTTAATTGGGATCCATTTCTTATTCCAATATTTATTTTCGCAACTTCCCACGGTGTTGACCATATATAAATTATATCAAATTATTGCTGGGGTTTATATATGGCTTTCTCCGTTATGAGTCGATTTAACCTCGACAATCGGCTAACTGATCGAGGTGCCGAACAGGGCCGTCGATAAGGACTCTCGGGCCCTACTAGCCTGTTATCCCCGGGGTAACTTTTGTCTGATGATCTTCGGATTTTCTATTAAAATCCGTCGGTTCACTAAGTTCGAGTTTCCTCTCTGCGCGGCATATACGCCTTGCAGTCAAGCCGGCTTATAGCTTTACCCTATCACTCCGATTTCCATCCGGAGTTAGCCGACCTTATAAACGCCTCCGCTACTCTTTAGGAGGCAAGCGCCCCACTTAAACTACCCGCCATCCACTGTCCCGAGCACTCAGTTATGCGCTATCACAATCAATTATTTTTGCCAAAACTTCTTCTTGTCATTTTTCTTGTTAGATAGTGCATATCTGAGTGCTCGGTTAGTCATAGCATTTTGAAAGGATGGTGTTTCATTGGCGGCTCCACCCCGCCCGAAAGCGAGGATTCATCGCCTCCCATCTACACTACGCATCCAAAACACTAAAACAATAAAAAGCTATAGTAAAGCTCCCGGGGTCTTTTCGTCTAGCCGCAGGAAGGGGGCATCTTCACCCCCATTGCATTTTCATCGGGCTCCTCGTTGAGACAGTTCCTCAGTCGTTATGCCTTTCATGCGGGCCGTAACTTACACGGCAAGGGATTACGCTACTTTAACACGGTTCATTTTGTTATTTCAGCTTTTGCTGATACTCACAATCGCTCGTGAGATCGGACTATCTCATATCCTGAAATTCATCAGGGTTCTAACGTATAGTCTCTGAGGATTTTCCTTAAGTTAGATTAACGTCTTTTAAATTGTATTTTTGTTTTCTTCCTCGTCCTTCATTTAACTTTTCTCGAAGTTCAAGAATTTCCTTTAATCCTTCGGATGTTAAATGTTTCTTTTCGTCCATCAATTTTACAATTTTTGTAAAAATTGAGAAATTTGTCTTTGTCCGAGAAGAAAGAAAATTAAACCTTTTGAAGAAAGGAATTACTCGTCCTTTCAGCGAGTTGAAGTTTTCAACGACGAAAGAATGTACTCCATCTTTTCTTGTTTTCAGCCTCCCGCATCCCAAATATCTTTTCAGGAGAAAGAGATTCGTATTATCCCTTTGGGATACGTTGAAGCTCAATCCAAGCTGCCATCCATATCTGTATCCTTCGCCTTTGCGTACGGAGAGATTAAAACTCCCCTCGCCATCTACGAAACCGGATAGGTAATAACCAATTTCGGACGGCACTTGTTTAAGCCATTGTTCCATAGTTTTAGGAAACTTAAGGAATCTTTCCTGCGGATAATCTGCACTAGTGTATTTTTACTATACTCCGACGTTTAAGGAGTTGAGTAACACTAGATACTTACCAGATTTCCCCGCATATAGTTAGATTTTACAACTACAATCCGTGTGCTTATAGTTACCGCGGTCGTTCACTGGCCCTTCGCTCGGTTAGCACGCTCCGCTGTCGCTCCGCGACTAACCTCAAAATTTTAAATTCTAATGTCTAAATTCCAAACAAATTCCAGATTCTAAATTCAAATGTTCCAAACTCGTGTTTGGAATTTGGAAAATTGTGATTTAAATATTGTTTAGGATTTAGGATTTCGAATTTAGGATTTATGAGGCGGTCGTGACGCGAAAGCGGAACGCACCGCCGAGGTTAAGGTTCCAGCACTGGACAGGCGTCAGCCCCTATACATCCTCTTACGAGTTAGCAGGGACCTGTGTTTTTGATAAACAGTCGCTAAGGAAACGTTAGCTGCGCCCTATGCGCTCGCGCCTCGCTATCGCTCGCCACTCGCTGTTAAAAACTTAAAAAATTAAAAATCTAAAAATATTTGTTTTAAATTTTTATATTTTTAAATTTTTAGATTTTTATCAAGTGAGTGCCAAACAATAGTGAAGCGCGAACGACAGGGAAGGCATATTGCGAACTTACGCCTAGCTTTTTTGCCGAGTTCCTTAACGAGGAATCACCCGTTCACCTTAGGCTACTCGCCTCACCCACCTGTGTCGGTTTGCGGTACGGAACCCATTAGATAGTATAATCAAAACTTTTCTAGGAAGAATGCTCCTTTGAATTTCTTCTCCCGAAGGAAAAAATCTTCACAACACTTGAAAAAATCTTATGTTGCAAACGTAAATCCAATAATACGCTCAAAGTACTACTCTTCGTCATTTTGAAAATTATCTAACGGGTGGGTCGGAATATTAACCGACTGTCCATTTCCCGCCAGTTTTCACTGACAAGATTAGGCCCGCCTAACCCTTGACTGATATCCATTGCCAAGGAAACCTTGGGTTTACGGTGTCCCGATATCGCATCGGGATTGCGATTACTCATGCCAACATCTTCACTCCTTATCACTCCACCAAATCTTACGATTTGACTTCACGGCAATAAGGACGCTCCCCTACCAGCGCGCCTCGCTACCGCTCGGCGCTAAAATAAAAAATTAAAAATAAAATATAAAATATTTCCTATCAAAATTTTCTGAAAGAAAATTTTGAATTGTTTTTTATTTTTTATATTTTATATTTGATATTAGCGCTGAACGAAAGTGAAGCGCGCTTCGTATCTTCGGTACTAAGTTTAGCCCCGCTAAATTTTAGGCGCGCCTCGACATCTGCGCTCGTGCCTCGCTATCGCTCGCCACTCGCTGTTAAAAACTTAAAAAATTAAAAATCTAAAAATATTTGTTTTAAATTTTTATATTTTTAAATTTTTAGATTTTTATCAAGTGAGTGCCGAACATTAGTGAGGCACGAACGATAGAACAGTGAGTTGTTACACACTCTTTAAATGATGGCTACCTCTAAGCCAACATCCTGTCTGTCAAAGTCGAAGCACCTCCTTTACCACTTAACTTAGATTTAGGGACCTTAGATGACGATCTGGGCTGTTTCCCTTTTGACCATGGAGCTTAGCCCCCACAGTCTGACTGCTCCGTTAGATACTCTGGTATTCGGAGTTTAGTTGGATTATCTAAGCAAAGCTCAAAATAATCCATCCAGTGCTCTACCCCCAGGTATCTTAATTTATTGGAGCGCTAGCCCTAAAGCTATTTCGGGGAGAACCAGCTATTACCAAGCTCGATTAGCTTTTCACTTCTTGCCACAGTTCATCCCCCAGTATTGCACGGCTGGTGGGTACGGACCTCCTCCCGCCTTTCGACGAGATTCATCCTGACCATGGTAAGCTCGCTTGGCTTCGGGTCCCGAGCACTCAACATACGGCAAAAGCCGCACGCGCTATTAACACTCGGTTTCCCTATATCTTCATCCTAAAAAGACTTAGATAAGTTGAGTGCTCGGACTCGTTGGCTCGTTCTGCAAAAAGCACCCCGTCAGTCCCGCCTACGGCGGGACCACTGATTACCACCGATTAAAAACTGATTTTCACTGATTTTATCAGCGAAAATCGGCTATTTATCAGCGTAAATCCGTAGTCCTGTCGTAGACAGGACCTCCGAGTCTTTGTGGGTATATGATTTCAGGTACTATTTCACCGCCCTCACCGGGCTACTTTTCACCTTTCCCTCACGGTACTTGTTCACTATCGGTGAGATTGAGTATTTAGCCTTGGCCAATAGTCCGGCCTGCTTCCTGCGGGGCTTTCATTTCCCGCAGTACTCAAGAATAGAAGCTCAATCCCTGAAACCAGAAATTGAACTTCCTAAAGCAGCCATCGCTCCTCGCTTCCGCTCGTTGCTCCAGCATAATGCAAATCTACAAATCTAATGCTCACCCCGTTAGAGAAATCAATGTGTAATCCAAAATCAATAATGATGTTAAAAAAATTGAGCTCTATCAGAATAATAAACGCTCTCAATTCTCTAACGGGGCAAATCTACAGACTGCGAATATATTATCAGCAGTTCGCATCATTCGCATAAAATTCGCATATTTGCATCATGATGTTTCCGAACGAAAGTGAGGAGCGATTTGGAGCATGGAACCGTTTTCGCCTACGGGACTATTACCCCCTATGGTTATTCTTTCCAGTAATATTCGGCTAACGAAGTTCCATCTTTTTATTCTCCCCCATGCGCTCGCGCCTCGCTATCGCTCGCCACTCGCTGTTAAAAACTTAAAAAATTAAAAATATTTGTTTTAAATTTTTATATTTTTAAATTTTTAGATTTTTATCAAGTGAGTGCCGAACAATAGTGAGGCACGAACGATTTGGATGCTACTCTCTTACAACCCCGAGCACTCAATTTGCACTGTCTTCAAGAATTTCGCGCGAAGCGCGGTGCAAATTGAGTGCTCGGTTTAGGCTTTTCCCTTTTCGCTCGCCGCTACTAAGGGAATACGCTCGCTCCGCTCGCTATATCGATACTAATATACTAATTGATGCTAATTATACTAATGACTACGGATTTTTATTATTCGTATCATTGGTATGCATTCGTATATTGGCATCGCTACAATGAGCGAAGCGAAGCATTTTTTTCTTTTCCTCCGCTTACTGAGATGTTTCACTTCAGCGGGTTCGCTCCCGCCCAAATTTTTAAAAGCTCTTGACAAAGCTCTTTGCTCTTTGAACATGCTATTATAATAATAAGCTGAATTACCAAATTCGGCGGTGCTGTCAGGTAAAGACCTGATGACGGAAGGGGCACAGTAAGCTGCGCTCTTTTTCTTTTATTTATTGTCCAGGAAAGTAAAGAAATCAAAAGCTTAAAAATTTGGGCGGGTGAACTGGCTTGTCGCCAGAACGCGTTGACGCATTCGGAAATCCCCGGATCAAAGGTTGCTACGCACCTCCCCGAGGCTTATCGCAGCTACGCCACGTCCTTCATCGCCTCAATCTCCCAAGGCATCCACCATATACCCTTAAATTTTTATTCCTCGACTAGCAATTACTAATCACTGTTTCATGAAGCATATAATATGCGGCATGAAACATTTTTCCATTATTCGTTTTTCAATGTGCTTTCTGTTCCGTCTCCATTCAATCAAAAATCGCTTCCTCAGAAGCGATTTTTCCAAGACATAAAAAATCTCAGAAATTAACCGCTTCCTTTATTAAAGTATTTTCTTGAACTTCTCATATCAACTCCTATATTAGCAAAGCTAAAAGGTTTGTCAACCCCCCCCCAGAACTTATTAGCAAAAAGCGGCCTTTTAATATGCCGCTTTAGTTAAAATTTGAAATATAGATACCCTTAAAAGATTTCCCGGTTTTTTTAAGATATTTTCCATACAACTGATAAGTGGTTTTTCTGATTGACTTCTTTTTCTTTAATTTCAAGAAATGAACCATTTCTTTAACCTTTTCTTCCTCTCCCTCAATTTCCAAAAAATATCCCAGTTCAGATACCCCGTCAACAGAAACTTTAACTTTTTCAACTTTTAAGCCCAGCCAGTTTTCTCTTTCTTTTTCGTAAATTAAAACGCAGTGATAACCCAATCGGTATAAAAAAGAAATTAAATCAGAGGAGTTTCGAAAATCGGTTATTTGAATTTCAATTTCTTCTCTATTATTAAAATTAAAATCTTTACTCAAAGAATCATCCTTAAAGACCAAAAGGGCTGTGTTGTTAAACAGGATGTCATTTCCTCGAGGATTTATTAAATGAACCGTTCTTATCCTTATGGTTTTTCCTTTTTTAAGGAAGCTGTAATTTTTATCATCAAAAATGGCTGTAAGCTCGGTTTGTCTTTTTGGCCAACAACCCATTTTCCCCAATTTCTTTTGAATTCTTTCTGCTTCTTTCTCGGAAATCTTAAATTTCAGCTCCTTTTCTATCATCACCCGCCCTCCTTACAACAAGATACAAGGTATTGGGCTTTCTGATTTTTGGTTTGCCCAATTCTACCCCGCGCTTATCCCCCCGAGCATTTATTTTTGATTCAAAAACACTGCCCGCTGAATCGCCTTCGGCTTTGTGAAGCGTAAAGTTTGAATTTGGCCCAAAGATAAGTGCGGGGTTTAAGTACTTCTAACCAAATTTTCTTCGCCTTTTGGCTTGATAAATTTGGGGAAGTACTAAAACATTATATCTTCCTCGGCTCTTTTGTAATCAAAAATATCCTCGGTGGCAAACCACATGCCAATTTCATGCTCGGCTTCATGGACATTTTCAGAAGCGTGAACAATATTATGAACCGCCCTTTTGTCGCGATTGGCGGCAGTGGCATCATCAACGGAAAAATCTCCCCTGACTGTTCCCATCTCTGCTTGAGAGGGCAAGGATTTTCCGACAATTTTTCTAACCATATCAATAGCGTGAATTCCCCCAATCACCATTTTAACAATGGGGCCGGAGGTCATAAAATCAATCAACCAGCCTCGCACATATTTTCCGATTTTATAAACATCATCCGTTCCCAGCTCCTTTATCGGGGCAATGCCGTATTGTTGATAATTATTCAAAGTTTTTTCGCCAAGCCGCGAAATCCATTTTTTATCCTTCGGATAATGGCCGTCAATCTGTTTTTTATTCGCCCAAATCATTTCCAGAGAAATGATTTTCAATCCCCTCTTCTCAAAACGGCCAATAATTTCGCCAATTAGCCCTCTTTTGACGCCGTCGGGCTTGATTATAACCACGGTTTTTTCTTCTTTTGGATGCATAATCCATCAGCGAATTTACGAATCAATTTCGAATTTACATAACCATCAACGAATTTACGAATCGGTTACGAATTTACGAATGGATTCGGCAAGCTCACCATCTCAAACTCGCTGAAGGATTCATATACCCGCCCCGTTAGATAGTAAACATCTAACGGGGTGAATATAAGATTCGTTATTCGTTGATGAATAAATGAAATGAGTTATCGTATATTCGCATAGATTCGTTATTCGCTGATTACTTTATTCTTTATACCACCAATCAAACAATTTGACAAATAACTTATTGGGATATAGGCTTTATTAGATAAAAAGTTATTTGATAATTAAAATGGGAGGGTGAAATGAAAAAGAAAAAAATATTTCTTATTTGTCCGGTCAGGGGAGTCAAACCTGAAATTACCGAGAAAATTAAAAAATATGCGGAAAAACTGGAAAAAAGAGGTTATCAGGTTCACTTGCCGATAAGGGACACGAAGCAGGATGATCCCAGCGGAGGCATAAATATTTGCGACACAAACCTGGAAAAAATTTTTGAAGCCGATGAAATCCAGGTCTGGTATCAAAAGGAAAGCAAGGGCATCCACTTTGATTTGGGCGCTGCCTATATGCTGATAAGAATTCTTGGCTACAAAAAGAGAGTCGTCTTTGTAAACAAAGATGAATTTGCCCAAGAAATTGCCGAGAAAAACGGTAAGGCATTTTTCCAGGTTCTTAATTTCTTAGATGAAAATAGCTAAGGAGGTGAAAAATGAAAGGAGTGTTTTATCTTTTTTTAAGTGGGCCAATAACCGATGTTTCATATGGAAATTCAACTGATTGGCGAAAATATGTCGCCCAAAAAATGCCGCCGCAAATTAAGGTCATCTCGCCGATGAGGGGAAAAGACTACTTGAAAAATGAAAAACAAATTAAAGCCTCTTACGAAGATATACCGCTTTCGTCTGGCAGGGGTATTACCTGCCGGGATCGATTTGATACAATGCGCTGTGATGCTATGCTAATAAATCTTATTGGCGCAAAAAAGGTTTCCATTGGAACAATTCTTGAAGCCGGCTGGGCGGACAGCAAAAGAAAACCAATTATTTTAGTTATTGAAAAAGAGGGAAATCCTCACGACCATCCAATGCTAAAAGAAATATCCGGATTTATCGTAGATAATCTTGATGAAGCAATAGAATTGGCAAAAAAAATTCTTCTACCAGGTGTGTAAAAATAAAATCCCGATTTATTCGGGATTTTCTATTTTATATCGCATTCCATTGCTCAATATTTTTATATCGCCCAAAAGATCGGTCCTTAAAATTTTTATGTTTTGCTGATTCAGGTCATCCAAAACTTCCCGGTGCGGATGGCCGAATTTATTGTCTCTGCCAACCTGAATGACGGCGATTGCCGGCGAAACTGCTTCTAAAAAATAATTAGTGGTTGAAGTCTTAGAACCATGATGGGCAACTTTTAATATATCGGAGTCAAGGTTAACTTGTTTTGCCAATAATTGATATTCTGCAGATTTTGGAGCGTCGCCAGTCAGCAAAAAAGATATTTTTCCGTAAACCAGACGGCAAACAATTGATGTTTGATTAAAATCGCTGAATTTTTGACCGGTAATATCTTCAAACGGATATAAAATATCAATGTAAACCTGCTCCGTTAGATGCTTGCTGTCTAATGGGGTCTGACCCAAATCAATCCTTTGACCGGCTTTGACAATTATTTTTTCCGCTTTGCTTTTTTCAATAATATCAACTCCTTTTTGTTTTAAATCTTCGGGCACAACTCCGGTATAAACAATTTTTTTGATTTTATATCGTTTAAAAACTTCAATTATTCCGTTTAAGTGGTCGGGGTCAGGATGGGTCAAAATTACCAAATCCAGGGTCCGGTCGTAAAAAGGCATTTCTTTCCCTAATTTTTCCAAAATTTTTGCGTCCGGTCCGCCATCAACCAAAATTTGAATCTTTTCAGGCGTTTCAATAAAAATCGCGTCGCCCTGTCCAATATCAAAAAAATTAACTTCCAAAAGCCCGCTCCCCTGGCCGGTAAAAACAGTAATCCAAACCAAAACTGCGATAACCAACAAACTTCCCAAAATATAAAATTTTAAATATTTAATTTTCATTTTGAGATTTGCATTTTAAATTTTAAATTTATTTTGTATATTATCCAACCCAAAATCAAATACAAAATTATCGGCCAGGTCCAATGAATATTTTCCAAAGTCAAGCTGGCAAATTTTAAACTGGAAATAAAATCAATGATTTTTGTAAAAAGGGCTAAAATCAACCAAGCGGGCCAGGATAAAATTTGGCTGAGAGGCAAAAAGAATATACCCAAAAAAACAATAATAAATCCATAAACAGTAATTAAAGGAAGCCAGGGAACAATCAAAATATTGGCCGGGATTGAAAAAAGAGAAATCCGGCCGAAATTATAAATCAAAATCGGCAAAGTAAAAATCTGGGCCGAAATGGTTGAAGTTAAAGCCAATCTGATTCCAAAATTTTCCGGCACTTTTTTAAATTTTTCATAAAAATACGGCCCAAGATAAATCATCCCCATCACTGCCAGAAACGACAGCTGGAAACCGACATCAAATCGTAAAAGCAAAGGGTTAATCGCCAGCATAAAAACCGAAGCAAAAACTATTGCCCGCGAAGCGCTGTTTAACCTTCCAAGGTGCTGGGCTAGAAGCAAAAGCCCAGCCATAATTCCGGCCCTGACCGCCGAAGCCGGCGCGCCAATCATTAAAATATAAAAAATTAAAACAACTATTGCAAAGTAAAAAGCGTGTTTGCGCCAAAAGCCGATTGAAATTAAAAATCCCATCAAGATATTGGCGATAATCGTGATGTTCATTCCCGAAACCGCGGTTATATGCCGCGTGCCGGTAATATTTAATTTATCCTTCCAGTCTTTGGAAAAATTTTTCTCATCTCCAAAAAGCAAGGCCTCCAAAATCGCGGACTCGGGCGGCGACATTATTTTATTCAAACTTTCTTCCAATTTATTTTTCAAAGAAAAAAGAATTCGCTTCAGGAAATTTCCAAAGCCCGAACCAATTAACTCAATTTTTGGCCAACTCATCACTGAATAAATCCCCTCTTTTTTTAAATAATCCTGGTAGTTAAATCCTTCCCGCCCCGAAGGGGCGGGGCTCGCCTCTTTTGAGGCGGCTAAAACCGGCGGCGTTTCCAGTTTTCCAATAATTTTCAATTTGTCGCCGTATTTATATTCCGGATAACGATAGGTTGTCAGCAAAACTTTTCCGGAAACACCAATCGATTCATTATTGATTTTTAGTTCTTTACTCTTTATTCTTAATTTTATTGTATTTGCTCCAATGTCTGGCTCATCATCAACAATTCCAACCAAAGTAATTTTCCGGTCAAAATCATTAAATTTTTTCAATTCATCGTTCATAATTATTGATTCTGCTTGATGATAGCGCCAAATTCCCAAAACCAAAAACAAAATGCAAAAACCGGCAATAACTATCTTTTTTCTGGGCCAGAAAACCGAAATTAATAAAATTCCCAAAATTAACCCCCCTAGATAGTAAACATCTAACGGGGCGGGAAATCCCCAAAAAGAATCAATAAAAATTCCGGCAATAAAAGACAGGCAAAAGTATAAAAATATCCTTGACTTTGTCATAAGCAAATTTTAGATGGAAAATAAAAAAGTGTCAAAATGACACTTTAATTTACTAACCTTCTTTTATTAATTTTATTCTTCTCCGATGTCCAACTCTTCAAGAGTTTTAAGAATGGCTTTTTTCGTTCTGGGAAGGGTGGTCATCATTCGCTCTGACATTGCTGGTCTTGTTTTAGGATTACTTAAATTACCCTCGAAACATTCTCCAAAATATGCTTTAAATGCTGCCCCTGCCAGCTTTGTCGCCAGTTGCTCTCGTTCCATTTTTCACCTTCTTGTATGATTTTTTAAAGTAGTACTGCTTCTCCCGCTACCTTAAAAGAGAAAAATCTTTCGTTAATCTTTCTTAAAATTTTCGCTTTTTCTTCCTCAGTTATTTCTTGCTCTAAGTATATATTAAAGATGATGCGTAATAAGGAATAGCAGGTTCTTTGCGCGAAACTAACCCCGATAGTACAAATCCTGACGGATTTGACTACGGGGCGAGAATAATCGCAGAACAAACTTTTATGGGTTTGCTTGCCCCGTA
>Ga0210019_1002816_pt1 | contig 16467 bp, 23 predicted proteins | sample CryGeyCG2114_020_2_FD_183969 | JGI IMG/M metagenome (GOLD analysis project Ga0210019, IMG submission 183969) | Groundwater microbial communities from aquifer - Crystal Geyser CG11_big_fil_rev_8/21/14_0.20 (SPAdes) (version 2) | ecosystem: Environmental > Aquatic > Deep subsurface > Groundwater ...
TTTGAATAATGAGAAATAGCTTGTGCTGTAATTGTGCCTGCAAGACCTCCGCCTGCAATTATAACATCATAATCTGTCACGATATTGGGGTTCTCGTCTATCCGTATTTAAAATAATACCATGTAGTATCTCATAACAACTCATAGTTTCCCACAATTGATCGATTAAAAATGGGGTCGGTTCGTCGCGGCGTCTTCAAAGCTTTAGCTCAGACTGGAGCGGCTAATATTTCCTCATTCCCAAATTGTATGATTTCCTCATTCCTATTTAATCTAGTTGACAGTTTGAAAAATTTCTGTAAAAGTTTTGATTGTGTCTTTTTTGTTGTAAATTGGCGTATGAATTTTAATCTGTATTGTCTCGTTATCTTTCACTCTTAGATTTCCGTTTACTAATTCTTGTTTATCTATTCTCATGTGGAATCTAGAATCTACCGTTCTTTCCTCAATTTCTTCAATTAATTTACTGACTTGTTCTGTTGGTAACAATTCTTTCAATTTTCTAATGAAGTTTTGAGCCTGTTTTTTCACAATTTTTGCATTCAACACTATTATTGGATTTTCATAATGTCCAATAGTTTCGTTCATTGTAAACTCTTCTTCTTTTAGCTCTAAAACCTCTTCAAAAGATTGAAAAATTTTTAAAATATCCTCAGTTGCATGAACAATCACGTTAACTGTGATTTCAATTTTGTCAATCATTATTGTAAAAGAGTAATTCTTGCTTAGGCTTCAAGTAATACTGTTTCTTTGTCTGCAGTTCTGATGAGCTTTACTTTCTCTAAACCTACATGACGTACTCTGATTACTTTCTTGAATGCTGCCATAATATCTGAATTGATTTTACTGTAACAAGTTGCTTGAACAAACTGTTCAATTGTCATCTCTGGAATTGTTTTGTTAATTACGTCCCTTGTGATTAATCTAAGAGCATGTTTCCTAGATGTATTTAGCTGTCTATGTGTAAGGGCAATGACTTTGATTCTAAAAACATACCCATCTTTTGTTTTAATGTCAATTACAAAATTAATTTTTGATGAACCCCTTCTAACTAAACTGCGCAAAAATTCTTTTGAATACTCATATCTTTTGAAAATTGTTGTAGCTTTATCGCCATCAACTTTATTGACTTGGAAGTAGATCTTGTATTGATGTTGTGATGGGTCTCCTTTTAGAATATCGTAAAGCGTAACTTCCAAAACTCTGCCAACTGCATTCTCATCATCTGTGATTGGAATGTATGCAATTGGTACGTTGTTAAATGAATCTGGTGCAGTTACTGTGACCCAGCGTTTTTCTCGCCACTTGTCCTTTACTCGACCTTTTCTACGTGCCAATTATTAACGACCTTTGAACCCAAAATATAAGGGTATATCAGTAAATCTCTTTCTGATTTCCCATGTAGCTCTGTAAAACACTAGGAATTCTAATGTGCCCGTCTTTAGTTTGAAAATTCTCCATTATGGATACTAGAACTCTTGTTGTGGCTATCAGCGTACTGTTTAGTGTGTGTACATATTGTGTATCTTCATTTGTTTTGTCTCTAAATCTAATCTTCAATCTCCTTGCCTGATAATCTAAACAATTCGAGCAAGAGACAATTTCTCTATATGCACTCTGACCTGCCATCCATGCTTCAATATCATATGTTTTTGCTGAAACTTTTCCCATATCTCCAGTTGATAACAGCATCACTCTATGAGGAATTTCCAAATTTTGATAAAATTCTTCAGCAATTGATAACATTCTTTCGTGTTCATTCCAAGACTCTTCTGGTCTTGAGAAGACAAACTGTTCAATTTTATCAAACTGATGTACTCTGAAAATTCCTTTCTGATCTCGTCCATGTGCTCCTGCCTCTTTTCTAAAACATGGACTAACACCTGCATATCTCAAAGGCAAATCTTTACCTTCAATGATCTCTTTTGCTCTCATTGCGGCCATGGCATGCTCTGATGTTCCAATCATGTATAGATCTTCACCTTCAATTTTGTAGATGACCTCTTCAAAATCATCAGCAATTACTGCACCTTCCATAGATTCTCGATTTATCATATATGGTGGTTGTATCAATGAATATTCTTTTTTTGATAGAAAATCCAGCCCATAATGAATTAGTGCTTGATTTAGTCTTACAAGATCATTTTTCAGATAATAGAATCTTGCACCTGCTACTTTAGCAGCTCTTTCTAGATCTACCAAATCCAAGTTCTCTGAAATATCAATATGGTCGTTTATTTTAAAATCAAAATTTGGAATGCTACCCCATTTTCTTACTTCTTGATTAGCATTTTCATCAGCACCTATGGGAACTGATTCATGAACGATATTTGGAATTGTTAGTGTTAATCTAGAATATGTTTTTTCGATATCTGTTTGTTCTGTTTCTAATTTTGTAAGATCCTCTGAAATCTTTTTCATCTCCGATAGAATTGACGTTGCATCTTCACCTGCCTTCTTTTTTTGAGATATCTCTAATGCAATTTGGTTTTTCTTTTTTCGTAACTCATCAGTTTTTATTATAAATTCACGTCTTTTTTGATCAGACTCAATCAAAGAGTCCAAATCAAACTCCACAGATCTTTTTTTAAGCATATCACGAATAACTTGTGGATTTTCTTTGATTATCTTTGGATCTAACATTATTCAATCACCTTTAAGACTACTTGGATATGTTCCATCACTTCATCAACTGATCCGATAAGATGCTTCATGTTCTTCTTACTTTCAAAATTAAAAACTAGTTTGTTATCAACATTTTCAACATAAAGACTCAATCCTTCTGGAAAGTCCACATTATCTGGTTCTAAAGCTTTTTTGACCGTTTCTGCCTTTTCTTTAGATATATTATTGAGAACTAGTTGTACTTGACACGTTAACGACATTTACTTCTAAATAGTTAAGAAATTCGTCCAATTTGTCTTTAGTTATTTTTGCTCCTGCTGCTGCGTTATGCCCTCCACCAATACCGTCAAATTTTTTGGCCCCAGTCCTCATCAATTCGCTTAGATTGATGTCTGATTTACAGCCAAATGATTTTCTTGATGAAAACTTTATCGTATTCTCTTCACCCTTTGTTCTCAAAATCACAATTTTTCCTGAATTTTTTGGTGAACCTGCTATCAATGATGAAATGGTACCTGTCATAGTCTCTGGCACTATGTCTTCTCCGTTTACCATCACACATGTTTCACTTTCTGAAATTCTCCATCTCTCGTTTGACAAAATGTTCATGTATTCTCTAATCATCTTTCTATAGTCTATCAAAATAGTTTCAGCCTCTCTTAGAATTTTGTTTCTATCTCCCATGCATACTGCCATTCCAACCCCTGAACGATTAATCCTTCCACATGAGTTTAACATGGTTGAAAATTCTCTACCGTCTCGCAAGAATCCTCTGTTATCTTCTCTTGGAAATGTGTATGTGTATCCAATCAGCTCTGTCATTATCTCCGTAGAGTTTTTTCCTGAAGCAAATTTTGTAATCGACTCAATAACTTGTCTTTTTTCATCTTCGTTTAGTTCCGCTGGAACCCTCCACCGACCTTCTTCTTTTAGCTTGATTCCAGATGAAGTTAACAGCGAATAACATGCATCTCTGTTCCATGTCAGACCTTCAATAAATGGCTGTGAAGTAAATGCCAAAGCGTCTGATAGTGGCCTAGTTTCTCGTCCCACTAATAATAAATCCAAGTCAATATCCACCAACCCTAATTCTTTTGCAGTATTGGCAATCTCAAAATTTTTACCTGTAAATGATTTTCTTTCTCCTTGGTCTTGTCTATCTCCTAATGCAGAAACAACTGCAATGGCAGATAAATCTGAATTTTTTTCATCCAGAGCCATTGATGCAAGATATGCCATTCCGCCAGCACATATGTCAACTCCACCATCAATCCCATATTTCCATGAATTAATGACATTTTGATTATCTATCTCCTCATCTGAAATTTGATGATGATCTAAAATTATCCAATTATCTGTTAATGCATTATCTAATTCCTTTGCAAAACCGCCACCTAGATCAGTTACAATGTGAAAATCTCTGGAATCTGTTTTGAATGATTCCACTATGTTTTTACTAAATTCTTTTGATGTTCTAACTGTACATTTAGCCCCTGCTCTGATTAGTGCTTTGGTAATTATGCTACCTGATGTAAGCCCATCACAATCAATATGTGTAGTTACAGAAATTGATTTTTTTGATTTTATACAATCTGAAATTTTATCTTTGAATAATGAAAGTGACTCATCAAGTGATTTTGTCATTACTCTAGTTGAGCAACAACTGATTTATATTTCCAAGTTTTAGGAATTCTTCCCACCCTTTTGTAGTATACTGATAGTCTGTGAACTTTGGCTTCGATTAACTCTAAAGATCTAACATTCCTATTGTCTCCTTTGTTTGATTTGAGGTGTTTTTGAAGATTGACAGCTTTTCTAACAATGTTGTCTAAATCTTCGGGCATCTCTGCTTTCAAATCATGTTCTTCTAAAACCTGATCCATGCTTTTTTTGATCATTGGTTTGATTAGAGGAATTGCATGTTGATCTCTTAGTTTGATTCCAATTTGACTAGGAGTTAATCCATCTTTGGAATACTTTACCACTAGTTCTTCAATTTCAGCAGGACTTTGTGTTACCCAAGAAGGTGCACGAAGTGTAGCTGGTCTAATAGAGTGTGATTTCCCATGTCTGTGTGTGTGGACTCGTCCCATAATTTGGCTGATCATAGAACAGAATTAAACGTTACTTATACTGATCTCGTACATTATATCGAAATTTGGTGTTTAGAATAAAAGTTAAATAAGTCTCTGGCTTCACAACGAACAGGTAAACGGTATGAATACAAAAATACTATTAGCAGCATCCTTAATCGCTGTATTCACTATGGGATTCTATGCAGAAGATGCAATAGCATTTGCACAATACATGGGTAACGTCGGTAGTGAAGGAGAAACCGGATCATACACACTAGAAGAAGCACTTGAGATTCAAAGAAGAAGAATCGAAGCAGCTGCAGCAAATCCATCTTCTGGTTCAGGAACACCATATCTTGATGCCAGTGGTGTAGTTGGCGCTTCAGTAATTGCTGGTGCAGTATTCGGTGGTATTGCAGGAGCTTTCTTCTTAAGAGGAAGATCTGGCAAATACGCAGCAATGGGTAGAGGATAAAAACCTCACAACTTTCTTATTTTATTATATCCCCTCTAGTGGATACTGATCTCGTACTTTCTGATAATAAAAGAAATGTATATATCGCACAAATTGAGCCAAACTATCATGATTCCTATCGTAGGTACTTTCCTAAGTATCCTGTCTTCACTTACAGGACAATTGGGACCAAACTATGATCCATTATTCTACGATGTAATGATTTACATCTTCGGAACCATGATGTTTACTATATTCCTTCTTGGAATTATTTCATTCTGGTTACGTGTACACGGTTGGGCTTACAAAGACAATCGTGAGAGATGGGTTGATGAATTGGACAGACACTTTGAAAGAGAAGGTATCGGTCTTATTCCAGACAATGGCAAATACTGGTAAGGTTACTTCCTTTCTTTTCATTATTTTTAATACCTTCTAGTGGAAACTATTTTTTTCACTCTAGTAATTGATTTTTTTACAAAGTCTACAATACTAATTTTCTAGTTATGGAATTTACCTTAATCACTAATTTCTAGTTCTGGCAGGAAGTCTTTATCTTTGGATGAGTCATAATCCTTTGAAGTAAACATTGCTTTGTAGTGATATTTGTCCTGTATTGGGGTTTTGAGACCATTCTCTGACAATCTATCGTTTACATAGATTTCTGTTTTTGACTCTTCCATATCTCTAATTTGAAACTTGGAAATGTACAAGAAATGCCCTATTTCGAAATTGGGGTTTTCTGTCCATTCTGCATATACTGTCCCATCATTAGAAAGTGTGTATATTGCTCTTTGACAACCTTCTGTAATTCCAATGTTTGGCTGAACTTCGGCTTTTTGACCATCAACAATCATCTCAAATGTAAATGATATTTTCCAATCCGTGTCCATATTGTTAATGCACGCATTGTGTGGCTGTCCTCCTATCATGGGGTTTACTACCAAACTGGTAAGTAATACTGCAATACCACCTATGGCAGCACTTATCACTAGAAATCTTATTGTCTTCTTTCTCTTGTACGGATCCCCCATTCCAGGATATTTCATAATGTGATGACTTGACAGATTCCTTAAAGTCCTTTCTTTTACTCTATCATTATCTCTATTATATCACATTGATCTTGATGATCTGCAAGAAAGTATGTAATTTCATCAGAGTCAATTTCAAGCCACTCTGATTCTCCTTGATAAACAAGATAGTCTTCTACAAACATATCTTTTGGGCCTGTCAATCTGACCATTACTCTTTCCTTTTTTGATTTTATCTCAAAAGGCAATTTGAGAACTTTGCCTCTTCGTTGATTTTGAATGTTTACTTTGTATTTGTCATTTCGAAATTCTGTTTCTCCGAAAAAATAACTTTGAAAAATATCTAACTTGATTATCTTGAAACTTAGCATATCTCAATTATTTTTTTCCAGAACATAAACTTGGTTTGTTGAGCTTACGTTGCCGTATGATAAATCTAGAAAATGAAAAAGTAGGGTTGTTTAGATTACTTGCCAGGGTCGTGTTGCAAACGTAATGACATATCCAACACCGATAATAATTGATTGATATGCGATGTTAGTATATGGGATTGGTTTGATAATTGGATCTCCTTCAACAACTACTGTTTGACCTGGACCAAGTCCTGGACCAACTTTTGCTACATTGAGTTGGGTGTGTACGTGGTATACACCTGCTTCAAGTGCTTTGGCTGATAGTGAGTAATCGACGACAGCGTTACCAGGAATGTCAAAGACGTTTCCTGGTGGATCTCTTGCCAACATCTCCCATCTGTTACCTGCGTTGGTTGACTCTGTGAAAATAGATAGCCATCCTCTTAGGTCTCTTTCTACTAAACTAACTAATGTTCCTTGAACTGTCAAGGTTTCGCCAGTTTGTAGGGATTGTCTGTTGAAGGTTTCATCCTCAATTCTGATGAAACGACTCTGGAGTTGTGCTTGGACACCGTGTGCATCTGCAGTTGGAAGTACGGATTCAACCCAGTTGAAGCCTAATGTTCCTAGTGCAAGTACTACAGCTAGTCCAAATACGAAAATTGTTTTTTCGACCATAGTTATCCCTAAAGTGTGGAAACAAAATACATCGTTATATGTTTTACCTTCACAACGAGGATCGATACTGTGCTTGTTGTAAAACATTAATGTATAACATTGAAATTGAGAAAAATTTAATCTAAATTTTAATATTGTAGATTTAAAAATATGTAATATTTACATATAATTTTGTAATGTATGTAATATTTCTTGCAAAATATACAATATCTAAAACTCTTACTTTATATCCCGAACTAACATGATAGTATGCATGGCACAGATGCCCGCATTAATCCCAAAAGAAGTTGAGATCCAGAGACTAAAGAAAATCTGGCTCATCGTTATTGCTATGGGTTCAACTGCAGCATCAGTCGAAGTCGATAACTTCGTTGATGGTTCTTTGCATCAAACCTCTATCAGAGATAGTGCTTTCACACCAGCTCACTGGTGGCTATATTCCCACTTCATCACATTACCACTTGGATGGGGAGCAGCAGCAATCTATGATAGAAAAATTCCAGTTCTTAGAGGCCCAAATAATTCAATGAACACTGGATTGAAGATGACCATTCTTGGTTACCTTGCAACCATGTTTACAATTGGTGTCAATGAGATGTGGCATTTCTGGTTTGTAGAAGAAATCTTTGCAGTTCCAAACCATTGGATGTTTAACATGGGAGTCGTAGTGGCTTTCATGGGTGCACTAGCATACGTAGTTAGAGTATATGCTCGACTCGTAGAACTAGGCGCAGAAACTCCTGGTGAGAACCCATACGTAGCAGAGATGTACAAGATGGCCTTAGAAGGCAAATTGTACAGCAGATCAATTCCATAGAAAAAGTGCATTAGCACATTTTTTCTCTTTTATTATTTTTTAAACGACGCAGATCGTACATGTCTCACTACTTTAAGAAAGACTTAAAAGAATCTGAATTAGAATAATTCCAGAATGACTCTTCCTAAAGGATTCGGTTCTGGCGGCACTGGTGGATCATCAAGTGCTGATGTAGAACGAATGATTGGTAGACGCGTTGAAAACATGACCGGTATGATTACCGTTTCATTCATAGCAGCATGGTTGGCAACTTTTGGTGGAACTGCAGCAGGATACTTCTATTATCCATGGGCATATCCAACTCAAAGTGGTCACTTTGCATTCATCGTATTGACAATCATTGAGACAATAGGTTACATCTTCTGTGTTAAAGTCATGGAAGAAGGTTCCAACAAAAACAGTAACGGACTCGTTGCTGGAGTAGTAGCCGCTGTTACAGTAGGTACACTATTCATATCACTATACGTTGGTTACTAAAAGGTAAACCACTCAGACACTCTTTTTCATTTTCCTTTTTCGTTAAGATTAACGATCTTCATCACACTCTAAAATTTTATATACTGACCGTTTCTTCACCTTCTTATGGTCTGGTTAAGACGATGTACACACTACTTATTCATAGTAGTAGTTGCAGTTAACTCAACACTGTTAACAATTAATGCAGGAGACTACATCTTCTACACTGACTGGGCTTGGACTTCGTACACGGTATTTTCAATATCGCAAACGTTGATGCTAATTGTAGGTGCAACATATTACCTAACATTTACTGGCGTTCCAGGCACAGCAACGTACTACGCTCTAATTATGACAGTATACACATGGGTAGCAAAAGGTGCATGGTTTGCACTCGGATATCCATATGACTTCATTGTAACTCCAGTTTGGTTACCATCAGCAATGCTGTTGGACTTGGTCTACTGGGCAACAAAGAAGAACAAGCACTCCTTGATACTGTTTGGCGGCGTACTAGTAGGAATGTCATTACCATTGTTCAACATGGTAAACCTGATGACAGTAGCAGACCCACTAGAAACGGCATTCAAATATCCAAGACCAACATTGCCACCATATATGACACCAATCGAACCGCAAGTAGGCAAATTCTATAACAGCCCAGTTGCTCTCGGTGCAGGTGCAGGTGCAGTATTGGCATGTACATTTGCAGCTTTAGGTTGTAAATTGAACACTTGGACATACAGATGGATGGCCGCATGGTCAAAGTGGGACTAAAACTCCAACCTTTTCCTTTTCATTTTATTATTTTCTCTTAGAGGATTCTCTACATTTCAAAAATATTTTTTCGAAATCTTCCCATTTACAAAATCTGTATTTAACTTATTTCACGACTAGAAAAAAGTTAGTTCAAGATCAAATAATTTCACCCAAGGATCTGATAATGAATTATGTGATAATAATTATTGAAACAAGTCTTTGATCACATTTCTCCTGTTATTCCAAAACCATTTGTAAAATGGGCTGGCGGAAAACGTCAATTGATTCCGATTCTAAATGAGAATTTACCTAAAACTTTTGGTACTTATTTTGAGCCTTTCTTGGGTGGTGGAGCATTACTTTTCCATATGCTAACAGAACGCACCGCACAGAAATGTAGTATCTCTGATCTTAACTCTGATCTTGTTTTGTCATATACCACAATACGAGATAGGGTGGAATCTCTAATTATCTCATTAAAAAATCATGAACATAATTATCAAAAAGACTCCAAATCATACTATTACTCTATTAGAGAAAGTAATCCTAAAAGCCAAATTGAAAAAACTTCTCGATTGATTTTCTTGAATAGAACTTGTTTCAATGGATTGTATAGAGTCAACAGTAAGGGAAAATTCAACGTTCCATTAGGCAAGTACACCAATCCAAATATTGTAAATGAAGACAACCTTCGTTCTGTAAGCCACATTTTACAATCAAGCAAAGTCGACATCCAGTGCAGGGATTTTGAGGCAGTTCTTAGGGATGCCAAAAAAGGCGATCTTGTATATTTTGATCCTCCGTATCAACCAGTTAGTGACACTGCTAATTTTACAAGTTACACAAACAAAGATTTTACTTTTGATGATCTAAGTAGACTGGCAGAACTTTGTATGAATTTGGATTCAAAAGGATGTAAAGTACTTTTGTCTAATTCCAATTCTAAAGAAGTTGCAGATATGTTCTCAACAAAACATTGGACTGTAAGCAAAATTCATGCAAACCGTTCAATTAACTCCAATTCTAAAAAGAGAACTGGTCATTTTGAATTATTGATTAAAAATTATTAGAAGCTTCGAACGGGATCTGAACCCGCGACCTTTACATTACCAAGGCATCTTGATTTAGACGACTCATTCTGGGAACGCTATAATCAGCATCTTCAAAATACCTATCATAAGACTACTCTACAAACCCACAAATGCTATAGTAGGAAATATGCCCATATTCTCACTGATGGCAATGCTCAGGAATTGCTTACCCTATCTAATCGTAAACGTCAGATGGTAATGGCTGTATTGGCATCATTATCTAAATTCATGGGATGCTATGATTATTGGGAATTAATTAAGAAACGCCATCAGCTGAAATGGTCGTATAGTGATGGGCTTAGTTTCTTTAATGCTATCACTAATGGGCATAATCTTGATTCAATGTTAAAATGGCTCAAAAATACTATTTACAAATTACCTGAATCTGATGCTAATATCTTGATTTATTGTACTGTTACAGGATTAAGGCCTACTGAGGCATGTCATAGTATCGAACTGATTCAGACGGATCTCGATAATTATCTAAATAAGGATTCTATGATGCTAGAGCATTTCAAATATCCTGATCAATTCCTTAGAAAAACTAAGCATGCCTTTGTTAGTATTGTTGATGATTCAATAATTGAATTAGCACAGAATGCTTCTCAACGAAGTTACAATTCAACTAGAATGCTATTACGTAAACAAGGAATTGAAATGCACATGGCTTACTGTAGGAAGATCTTTGCTACTTATCTTAGAAATAATGGAATACAACCTGAAATCATTGATCTCTTACAGGGACGTGTTCCGAAGTCTGTATTTTTAAGACATTACTATAAACCTGATCTTGAACAATCTACTCGATTAGTAATTGAAAAGCTATTAGATGAAATTACTAATTGATACTTATTCTTTCTTACTTAGCTATATAGCTAAGATCAATGATCAAGATCTTGACACGTTATAGCTAGCTTGTATAAGAAAAATTTGCTGTATGTTGGTATTTTAGAGAGATCTAATATAAAAGCAGTATTATGCTCTCACTAATCTGTAGTTCGAAATATTACGTCAAAGAACCTCTTTGTAGTTGAACCATTAATTGTAGAAAGCAAAATAATTTTGTTCCTAATGAAATTCAATAAAATCAACAAATTCTAGGTAGATACACCAAATTAAAGCAGAATGAGATGTTCTAACCATTAATTGTAGAAAACGAATGATAGTTCGAACCTAATGAAATTCTAAAAAATCAATTAAATCTAGGTTGACACACATTATGAAATACGTATATGAGTACGGCATACATAATTGATCCGATTTATTAATTACATATTTTCATATATTGCATGTTTTGTGGACACTGCGGTTCTGAGATGGATGACGATCACAAGTTCTGTCCATCATGTGGAAAGCCATTAAAATCAGAATCTAGCACCATTATAGATAACACTGGACAGTCCATGGAAGCCAAAACTCCTGAAATTAAAGAAAAAATGTACTTTGAAGGGGATGGTGAATTAGTAGTTAAAAAGATAGAACATCGTGGTGGGGGACGAAAGGTTGCTAGTTGGCTAGCAGGTGGCCCAATAGGGTATCTAGCATTTGGACGTGATAAAACTCAAAAATCCAAAGCCAAGGGAAAACTTGTAGTTACTGAAAAGGCAATTTATTGTGCAGGAAATGAATACCCATTTGATAAAATTCTAAGTTTGGCAAGAATTGGAACAATGCACAAATCAATTTTGGTTAATTTTCAAAATGACGTTGCAGGTCAAAGATATGATATCAAATTAGAAATTAAAACCAAGGAAATGGATAGACTATTTGCTGCTCTAGAAAGTGCAAGAATGTCTAAGGTTGGTTTCTAAGTTCTAGAATGACATGAAGAAAATTTACATCTATACGGGAATTGGTGCTTGGATGGTATTCCTATTGATAATCGTTATTGGAATAACTACATCTGATTCATCGGATAATCAGGTTGTTAAAGAAAGAAGAACATTTCAAATGAACGAGGTGGTAACACATCCTATTTCTGATGATCATAACATCGCAGTCAAAGTTACAGATGCTCGTATTATTCTGGATTCTAAAACACCACAAACCTGCATTATGAGTAATTGCATAGATGACAGGAAACCTGGAAAATATGTTTTGTCAGTAATGATGGATATCACTAATCTAGGAAATGATGAATACTATGACAGTCCATATTCATTTGAAATAGAAGATAATGATGGGAAAAGATATGGTTTGGCGTCAAGACATCTTGGATTCAATTCCATTGAAATATTAAAAGGTGAATCCTACAAAGCAAAAATTGTCTATGATGTAGATCTTCCAATGTCACAATATACAATGGTGTTAAAAAAACACTGGAGTGACACTGAAACTGCAATTTCTTTAGATAACCTACAGAAATTCAGGCCAAGTCTATGTCAAGGAACTACTGATTGTTTTGGAGGATTTGTTAAAAAAATAGTTGATGGTGATACCTTGGATATATTAGATGTTGAATCAGGCGAAGTCAAGAGAATCAGATTATCTCTAGTTGATACTCCTGAAACTGGAGAAAGAAATTTTGAAAATGCTAAAGACTTTACAGCTGGATTCTGTCCCGTAGATTCCTATGTTTTATTTGATGAAGATGATGGTCAAACAGAAGGTTCCTTTGATAGAATGATTGGAAAATTACTCTGTGAGGGAGAACCAATCAATGCGAGTTTATTGGAGCACGAACTTGCTGTTATTGATACTAGGTTTTGTGGAGTAAGCGAATATTCAAGTGAATCATGGGCAAAGGACTATGGTTGTAACTAATCTGTAAACGTCCACGTTATAAAATCAACTTAACATCCATAGATGACTAGGTGTGTATGGGGAATTGAAGAATTTATAAAAAATACTGCTTATTTTATGACATTATGATCAATTTTAAATTCTAGTTGATGATTGTAATTTCATGTCACAGGGAAAGGATGAAAAAAAGGACAAAAAAAATGACACCAAGCAAACTACACAAAACGATTCTAGTCCTAGGGCATTACTGAAAGAAAATCACACTATCGTAATTGCTATAATGGTAATAGCACCATTCATGTTCTTCTTTGGATGGGTATTGTTGGTTTACAAAGATGCGGTTTTGTTAGAAAAAATGACTGCTCTTCTAAGTGGAATTGTAGCTGGTGTATTGGGATACTATTTTGGTCAGAGACCTACACAACAATTATCAGAACAAGTAAAAAAAGTACAATCTGAATCTGATGATCATAGGCATGATGCTGCAGAGGCTGCTAATGATTTCTTAGCATTGGCAGAACAATTTGAAAATTTTAAAAGACAGTTTGATGAAATTAAAAAATTGGGAGAAGAAGAAAATGAGTGAAAATGAAGAAAAACACAGCGATGTTTTGAAAAATCTAATGGACGAACTAGGTCTAGATTCAAATAAAATACTCTCTAAAGATTTAAGGCAAGAACTCCTAAACAAAATAATTCAACTTAATTCAACTTCAAAAGATAATCCAAATTCATTGAAACAAGATCTAAAAAAACAACTTCTAAGTGATAAAATGAAAGAGCTTAGTTCTCAAATGGAACAAACAGAAAAAACCCTTAATGAATTAAAGAAAAAACACTATTTGAGAAGACGTTAATCTATACCTGTAAATATCTACGTCATTAAATCAACTTAACATCCATAGATGACTAGGTGTGTATGGGGAATTGAAGAATATTTGATAAATAACGTACCAAAATAAATGATGATAAAACAGCAATTAGCTGGTATCAAGTCAAAGTTTGGTATAACCTAATGTTAAAATTCATTTTTGCATATTCATAATCGTGGATAATAACAAGTCAAATCCAATACCTCAATGGGTTGTAAAAGGTAATTCTGTGCATTTTCGAAATGGGAATATGGTGAAATTTGCAGGCAAACGCAGTAATGATTTTTATCTCATAATGAAGGATGAATCAGATTCATTTCATGTGAACTTTACAATTAATGATAATACATATGGTTTACATACAAAAGATGAAAAAACTAGTGAACGTAAATTCCTTCTAAATGTGTATTCTGATGTCATTGTGGATCTAGTAAGATACTGGCAAAAAAGAAAACCAGAATGGGTAAAGGAATTCCCGTCTATTTTCTATAAAAGGCATGATGAATATGTAATTGATGTTAATACAAACCAAGTACCAAATTTACGATGGCAAAAGGGGATATGTGATATTGAACCTGAAGATGTAATTCCTAATGCATTATCTAAGGACAAAATAATTAATCTAAAATTTTCACAAGGTCTAATCTATACCCAATTAGGTGTTTGCAAAGGAATGTTGATGCCTCATAAAAAATCAAAGAAATTAATTCAAATTGACAGAGCATTAACAGATATGGTTCTTAATTCTGCTATTGGTATTAATGCCCTTAAAGAATCCATTAAAAAAGAATACAAAAATTATGTCAATTCTAAAAAAACCCAAAATGCTTAAGTTCATACAAATCTAACACAACTATTGGGATTTTTTAATCCATTCAAAAAAAGTCGAATGCAAGTAAACAGAGAAAATCAATCACAAGGAAAACAAGGAGAAGATAAAATTCGACAAAATTATGAGTTTAATGGATACGAAGTTGAACGCACTGGAAAAGGTCATGATTTCAAAGCTACAAAACGAGATTGGTTAACTGGAAAAAAACAAAAACCAATCTACATTGAAGGTAAAACTGGTTCTTCTAAATTATCCAAATTACAGAAACAGAAGCAAAGACAATTTGGTAAAAGATACGTAGTTGAACGTCTGGAACCAACCATATTTGGATTAGTACATGAAAATAGCATATTAGGATCAAAATCTCAACTAAAACCAAACAAAACTAGAAAGACAAAATCTGATCCATTTGGGTTGAATAATTCTACTAATATGTTGGGTTTTGGAACTCCCAAAACAAAATCAAAAACCAGAAAGTCAAAATCAAAATCAAATGATTTCAATAGTGCATTTTGGGGAAATTCCTCTACAACTAGTAAGAAATCTAAAAGAAAGAAAGACGAATGGTCAATTTGGTAAATTATTACAAAATCAATAAAAGGTAAGTGAAGAATCTCGTAATATGAGAAAAATACCCATTCTAGTAGGGATTGCACTCCTAACTGGAGGGATAATTGCAGGATTGTCAATCAATGTATCTGCTGACGAATCGCTTATTCCATCATGGATTAAAAATACTGCTGGATTTTGGGTAGATGGACAAATCGGTGATAGTGAATTCATTAGTGCATTACAGTTTCTTGTGAAAGAAGGCATTCTTGTTATTCCGACAGAAGGTAATTCTCAAGATGAAATCCAATCTGATGATTTTGTCAATGAAGAAATTAAATCATTATTTCCATTTAGGCATGAATTGGGATTGGAGTGGGTAATAGAACTTAACACTGATTGGGAAAATAATATTGAAAATACAATAGGAAATCAAGTGTACTATTACAATCCAACAGTTGCAGGATTTAACACACCTGAAGTTTGGGTAACTATTTGGAAATTTGACAATCTTGATGCTCCTGCAGATGAATTAGATTATGTTTATTCAGAAAAAGTTGTCAAAACAGGAGGTTTTACAGAATTATCTGTACCTAAATCTCCATTTGAATTCGATAAGGAATGTTATGCCGTACAACGAATTCTAGATGGAGGTAGAGAAATGGTTGTTATAGAATGTTATTTGAAAGACAGCCCATTTTATGCAAGTGTGGCAGTTACTGGAGATCCATGGGACTTTAAAACAGAACGTGATTTAGATTGGTTTCCTACAGCTAATAAATTCATGACTTCATCATTGGATAAGATTAGGGATCTGAAACACTGACATGTTTAGTAAAATAGAAAGAGAATATCTGAATGACACTAGTCCCTTTTCAAAGTCATACAGTTACGTACTAGAACATAGAATTAAAGAAAAGATACAACAACTATATCGTCTAGAACTCCCATTAATTGAGCGGAATCAAAATCTTACGGAATTCCATAAAAAACTTACAGAAAATAATAAGCTTCGAACGGGATCTGAACCCGCGACCTTTACATTACCAATGTAACGCTCTACCAGGCTGAGCTATCGAAGCACAAATTTGTCCTGTAGAAAATCCTTATAATTCTTCATTCTGGGCCAATTTA
>Ga0210019_1002817_pt1 | contig 16459 bp, 17 predicted proteins | sample CryGeyCG2114_020_2_FD_183969 | JGI IMG/M metagenome (GOLD analysis project Ga0210019, IMG submission 183969) | Groundwater microbial communities from aquifer - Crystal Geyser CG11_big_fil_rev_8/21/14_0.20 (SPAdes) (version 2) | ecosystem: Environmental > Aquatic > Deep subsurface > Groundwater ...
TGGTAATGCAGGCAATTAGAGGATTGCTTGTATTTTCTCAAAGAGAAGAAGTAAAAAATGAACTCAAAAAGTTAATTGACCACCCAAATGAATTGATTAAAGAAGTTATAAATAAAGAAGTAAATGGCATTCAATATAAATCAAATAACTCTCAAAAGCATGATGAATTTCCATTTTCATTAAAAAATACTGTTGTGCATGGAGACGTTCAAAAAATACTGAAGCATGTGCCAGATGAGTCTATACACTTAACATTTACTTCGCCACCATATTATAACGCAAGAGATTATTCAATTTATCAAAGTTATGATGAATATTTAAAATTTTTAGAAAATACTTTTAAAGAAGTGCATCGCGTTACTAAAGAGGGTAGATTTTTTGTACTTAACACTTCGCCGATTATTATACCCAGAATAAGTCGAGCGCATGCTAGTAAAAGATACCCCATTCCTTACGATATACACCCATTATTAGTAAAAATGGGTTGGGAATTTATTGATGATATTGTTTGGTTAAAACCCGAAGCGTGTGTTAAAAATAGAAATGCTGGCTTTCTTCAACACAGAAAGCCATTGGCATACAAGCCAAATGCAGTAACAGAAATGTTAATGGTTTACAGAAAAAAATCTGATAAATTGATAGACTGGAATATTCAGCAGTATAGCTGGGACAAAGTTAAAAAAAGTAAAGTGTTGGATAAATACGAAACAACAAATGTTTGGCGTATTGATCCGACATTTGATAAAATTCATAGTGCTGTTTTCCCGATAGAATTGTGCAACAGGGTAGTTAAGTATTATTCTTTTATTGGTGATTTGATTTTTGATCCATTCGCTGGTAGTGGCACACTTGGACGAGCGGCCTTAAATTTAAATCGCCACTTTTTTCTCACTGAAAAAGAATCAAAATATATTAATAGGATTAAGGAAGAATTAAATAAAAGCGATAATTTGTTTAGTTTTAAAGATAGTCAACCAAGTTTTGTTGACCTTGAAAACTTTATTAAATCAATTAAAGGAACAATATGACAATAACAGAACAAGTCGCAAAAAATATAATTAAAAAATTACTAAAAGGAGAGGATTATAGGATTGAAGTCGTAACGCTTATTAACGCCGAATTTTTACAATTCGCTGTTGATTTCTTTAAGAAAATTGTTGATGCAAAGCTTAAAAACAAAGGCATAACAGCAGATTGGTATAAAAAAGAATTTCTTAATCCCGATTTACCGGCGCGAGACATTGCAATCAATTCAGGATTAAACGAAAAGACAATCCACAATATGTTTAATTCCTCAACAAAGGAAATTGTGATTGACGTTTCAAACGAACATTATGACACTCTTTATGAGGCGATTAAAAATCTTGTAGATACAGAGCACGACCTTGAACTCACATTAACTATTAAATTTAAAGGAGTGAGCGTTGATTTAAATGTTAGCGAAAGTTTAATCGTGATAAATACACTAGCAGTAAAAAGAGCCGCGTTAAGGGGTGGCTTATGGAGTACTGCTGGCAAAAGAGTTGAAAAACCTTTAATGCAGACACTCTGCAAATTATATGGTGTTTCTGACAGTAATTATTCCTTGAAAATAAAAGGTAAAGAAATCGAAGAAGATAATTTTGAAAGAGAGATTGATTTTTATTTAGTTGAAAACAAAAACCAACACAAGTGCGAAGTTAAATTAATGGGCAGGGGCAATCCAGAAAGTGCCGACGCAGTCATTGCAAGAGATAGTAAGGTTTTTGTGGCAGATAAACTTTCAGATACAAACAAAAAACAATTAAATAGCCGAAAAATTGAATGGGTTGAATTAAGAAGTGCTGGTGGCTTCAAAAGGTTCGAAACAGTTTTAGATCATTTGAAAATTCCGCACGAAGAATTACCAGAAAATATTGATAAAAAATTAGAGATAGCGTTTAAAGAAATTTTTAAATAAAAAAATGAACTGGAACCAAATTGTCAATAAAGTCAAACCATATATTGTAAAGAGGGAAACTCCTACTGGTAGTGGTACAGGATTCCTTTGTTTGTACAATGAGGCAAAATCTTGGTGTGGCATTGCGACCGCATCCCATGTAGTAGATTATGCAGATGAATGGCAACAGCCAGTAAAAATTATACATCAATCTAAAGATACCTTCTTTTTGAAAGAAGCTGATCGCGTGATTATTCTTGATCGAAAAACAGATTCGGCAATGATTTTATTCTCAAAACCAACAAGATCTTCATTGCCCGAGGATTTAATACCAATTTGACGTCAAAGATAGATCCCCCTCACCCTTATCCTCCCCCTCGGAGGGGAATGAATCCCCCGGAGATAGGTGGGGGTGAAGTATTACTCTAGGTATGATGTCAAATTAGTATATGGCAAATAGAGCAGCTGGCACTACGCCGGGATTGTCGATTGCTCAAGACGTTTCGCATTTTCATAGTGTAATTAAAACAATTAAATCGATAGATGATGCAAGAAGAAAAAAGCAAGAATTAAAGGAGCAAGAAAAGAAAGAAAATGTAGAAAAAAATTTGCCGCCAAGCTCGGCAGAGCCGAGCAATCCCGCAAAGCGGGATTAGAAAAACTTGAAATCGTCCAATCCGAAGGGGTCGCTTCTTTGATTAAACTCAGGGCAAGGATAGAGTGGAGGGTTAATAGCGAGATTGAAAATTATGGGAAAGGAAAAGAGAATGTATGCAGGAAGCGAAAAAAGACAATTCGTCCGCGTAAGCCTCCCTTTTTTTGTTCGTTATCAAAAAAAGGAAAAGGGTAAAATTATTATCGGCGGAAAGAAATTAGCTAAAAACCTGACTGAAAATATTGAAAATTTATCCGTTACCAAAGATATCAGCCAGGGGGGTATTAAGTTTGTAGCCAAAGAAAGATTTGAGCCGGGAACTTCGCTTGCGCTTGATATTTATGCTCCGGATAGAAAGACTCCAATTCGCACCCTGGCCAAAGTTATTTGGGTTAAGAATAGAGCGTTTCGTTCCGGTTATGAGACTGGAGCTTGTTTTACGACGATAGAAAAAGGAGACCGGGAAGATTTATCTTTCTATCTCTCCGCTCTTCAAAGAGTGGGAGAGTTAATCGAATAACCTTTGGCGTTTAGATAGCCACGTTTTAAGATAAGGCGCAAGATAAAAAGAACCGAAGATACAGATCGGTGCTTCATCTTTAAGAGCAAACTTCAAAGGTTGGTCAGGATGGGTTATTGCCTTGATTTTCTCCTCATTCAAATATTCCTTAGCCACCCGAAATAAATCTTTTGCTGGTCTGGCTCGTTTACTTTTAGATTGGGTTAAAATAAGAAGTTTGGCCAGAGGCGCAATAATCCGGATTATTTTTCTGCTGTCTTTATCTTTTAGAGAACCATAAACGAAAATATATTTTTTACCGGGAGAGAACTTTTTTAAAGATTTGCAGAGAACTTTAACTGCGTCTGGATTATGCCCTACGTCATAGATGATTAAAGGTTTTTGGGAAAGAATCTGGAATCTACCGGAAATTTTTGTTTTCCGGAGCCCTTCTTTAATGTTCTTTTCCTTTATCGGGAAGACCGAAGAAGAAAGCGTTTTTGCCACTGCAATAGCGAGGGCGGCATTTTCCCTTTGAAATTCTCCGGAAAGCCGAAGTTTAAAACTCGCATCTTCATCCAGGTTTTTTTTATCTACAAGATATAAAGGAACCGTTTTCTCCTTACATACTTTTCTGATTACCCGGGTGACTGCTCTTTTTTGAGGGGAAGAGACTACGATAGAGCCTTTCTTAATAATTCCGCATTTCTCAAAGGCAATTGCTGAAAGATTATTGCCTAAATATGTTGTGTGCTCCAGGGATATGGGAGTAAGAACGCAGATTAAAGGTTTTAAAATGTTAGTAGCATCAAGCCTTCCCCCCATTCCTGTTTCCGCTACCAGAAAATTAATTTCTTCCTGAGCAAAATATTGAAAAGCTGCCGCAGTTAAGACTTCAAAATAGGTAAGAGGGATGCCGGTTTCTTCAGTCCTTTTTTTAATGGCGGGAACAAGATTAGCAATCAGAGAAGCAAATTTTCTTTTAGAGATGGGTTTTCCCGAAAGCGTAATCCTTTCGGTGGCTTCGAAAAGGTGAGGCGAGGTATAAAGCCCAACTTTATAACCTGCCTCGGAAAGGATGCTGGCAATGAAACTGGCGGTTGAGCCCTTGCCATTGGTGCCGGCAATGTGGATGCTGGGATATTTTTCCTGGGGGTTACCTAATTCAAAGAGTAATCCCCGGATTGGTTCTAACCCTAATTTAATGCCAAATCGGGTAAGCCCTTCAAGAAAATGGATTGGTTGGCGGTAATTCATCTTTAAGATATTTTATGCTATACTCAAATGTTTGACAACTTGCTCCAAAATTTTTTATTTTATTGACAGAGGGTAAAAGAAAGGATAAAATCCTTTTCAGAAAAAATTAGCGATTATCCAAAAAGGCTTGGGCGGTTAGCTCAGTTGGTTAGAGTGCCACGTTGACATCGTGGAGGTCAGTGGTTCAAGTCCACTACCGCCCACACCAGATCGCAGGAAAATAGACTACCACGAAAGCACGAAATATAGAAAACACGAAGCAAAGAATAGCAACCACGAATTTCTCGAATTATACGAATTATTAAAGAGTAAAAAGAATAATGTCATTCTGAACGAAGTGAAGAATCTCATGAGACCCTTCATGGAACCTGTCCTCGAGCGATAGCGAAGGATTCAGGGTGACACTTCGTGTCAGTTTTTAATTAGAGAAATTCGCGTAATTCGTGGTTAAAGTGATTTGTAGTTTTTCGTGCTTTCGTGGTTAAAAGTTATGGATATGAAACTTTATTGGCATTCAACCGCCCATATTTTGGCTGCCGCAGTAAAGAAACTCTTTCCGGAAGCAAAACTTGGTATTGGGCCGGCAATTGAGAATGGGTTTTATTATGATTTCTTCAGGAAAGAGCCATTTCTTCCTAAAGACCTAAAGTTGATTGAGGGGAAGATGAGTGAACTTATTAAGGAAAATCTGGAATTTGAAAGGATTGAAAAAACCAAGAATGAGGCGGTTTCCTTACTTAAAAAATTAGATGAGCCATTCAAAATTGAATTGATGAATGCAATTCCTGAAGAGAAAATTTCTTTTTATCGCAATGGGGATTTTATTGACCTCTGTCGCGGACCGCATCTTTCTTCTACCGGAGAAGTTAAAGCATTCTTTCTTTTAAGTATTGCCGCGGCTTACTGGAAAGGCGATGAAAAGAGAGAGAGTTTTCAGAGAATCTATGGGATTTCCTTTCCTACTAAAAAAGAATTGGATGATTATTTGGAGTTGATTGAGGAAGCGAAGAATCGGGACCACCGCAAATTAGGGAAGGAACTGGACCTTTTTTCTATTCATCCGGAAGTTGGCAGTGGCCTTATCTACTGGCATCCTCAAGGTGCTCTGATTAGAAAAATTATTGAGGATTTCTTAGAGGACGAGCATTTAAAAAGAGGATATGGTCTGGTATATACTCCTCATCTTGGCAATCTTAATCAATGGAAAACTTCAGGCCACTGGGATTTCTACCGGGAATTAATGTATCCTCCCTTAGAGGTGGAGAAGGATGAATTTATGCTAAGACCAATGAACTGTCCCGGTCATATCCTCATCTATAAGAACCAACTTCGCAGTTACCGGGATCTTCCGATAAGATGGAGCGAATTGGGGACGGTTTATCGTCTTGAGAAGTCCGGAGTTCTTCATGGACTCTTGAGAGTCAGAGGTTTTACCCAGGATGATGCGCATATTTTCTGCCAACCGGACCAGTTGAAAGATGAGATTTTTTCCGTGCTTGAATTTGCGATTTTCCTTTTAAAAAGTTTCGGTTTTGACCAATATGAAGTTCTCCTCTCCACCAGGCCCGAAAAATATGTAGGCACTATGGAAAATTGGGAGAAGGCGACTTCTTCTTTGAAAGAAAGTTTGGAGAAGATAGGTTTTTCCTATTCTCTTGACCCTGGAGAAGGGGTTTTTTATGGCCCCAAGATTGATATAAAAATAAAAGATAGTTTAGGCAGGAAATGGCAGTGTTCCACCGTTCAAGTAGACTTTAATCTCCCGCAGCGATTTCATCTAAAATATATTGATCATGATGGGAAGGAAAAAGAGCCAATTATGATTCATCGGGCGCTTCTTGGTTCTTTGGAAAGATTTTTTGGCGTGCTTATTGAGCATTATAAAGGAGCTTTTCCTCTCTGGTTGGCTCCCTGCCAAACCATAGTCTTGCCGATTACCGAGAAAGAGAATGATTATGCGGTTAAGATAAATAAAAAATTGCTTGAGAGCGGAATTCGCTCTGAGGTAAATCTTGGTCAGGAAAAAATCGGAAAGAAAATCAGAAATGCAGAATTAAAAAAGATTCCCTTGATGGTAATCGTAGGAAAGAAGGAAATTGAAAAATCAACTATCGCTCTCCGGGAAAGGGGAAAAGGTGACTGTGGAGAGAGAAATCCGGAGGAATTCATTTTAAAACTCAAGCAACGAATTGCACTGCGTAAGTAATTATTTCTTGTGGTATGGAATTTCAAAATTGTAGCGGTGCGATTTATCGCACCAAGTAGCGGTGCAATTCATTGCACAAACAGTCGGATAAATTGCGCTACTATACTCTCTGCTTACTTTAGTAGCAATATGCGGGAAGGTTAACTTTCTGAAATTACTGACAGCAACTCCGACCGCTACAGGTGCGTTAATTTGTCATTTATGTTGTTTTGTAGTTAAATATAGGGGGTGGTGAATATCGTAGTGAGAAGAGGAACGAGGCAAGAGAGAGTAAGGTTAAATGCCTGGATTCGCGCCCGGGAAGTACGGCTGATTGACAAGGATGGGAAGCAAGTAGGGATTGTAAAGATTGAGGAGGCTCTTCGCCGAGCACGGGAAGATTTTTTGGATTTGGTAGAGATTGTTCCGGACAGCAAACCGCCAGTCTGCCGGATAATAGATTACAATAAATATAAGTATGAACAGAAAAGGCGGGCAAAAGAGGCGAGGAAAAAGCAAAAAGACGTTCAGCAGAAAGAAATTAGGCTTTCACCGGTGATTAGCGACCATGATTACAACTTCAAAAAGAATCATATCGAAAATTTTCTAAAAGATGGCAATCGGGTAAAAGTGACGATAAAATTTAAAGGAAGACAAATCATTCATCCGGAAAAAGGAAGGCAGGTTTTGGAAAAATTAACTCAAGACCTCTCTTCGGTCGGAACCGTTGAAGGAAATTCAAGGTGGCAGGGGAAGTGGCTGCAAGTATTTTTTAAACCCATTTAAAATGAAGAAAATAAAAACAAATAAAGGAGCGGCAAAACGTATCCATATTACTAAAAAAGGAAAACTCAAACACCGGAAGGCAGGTAAAAGACATATTCTTACCAAAAAGACTTCCAAGCGAAAACGTGGTTTAAGAAAGAGCACTTTAGTGAAGAAGACCGGTAAAAAAAGAATAAGGAGGTTGCTACCCTATGGTTAAAGTAAAAAATGTGCCGGCGGCCCGCCGGAGAAGAAAGAAGGTACTTAAAAGAACTAAAGGCTTTCGTCAAGGACGTTCTAAACTCTATAAACATGCCCAGCAATTTGCCGAGCGCGCTAACCTCTATGCCTGGGTCAGTCGCCGCCTGAAAAGAAGAAATTTCCGGCGACTCTGGATTACCCGTATTTCAGCGGCAACAAAGAAAAATGGCATTTCTTACAGCAAATTTATTTTAGGATTAAAAAAAGCGAACCTTTCCTTAAATCGCAAGATGCTTGCTAACTTAGCCGTAACTGACGAACCCGCCTTTCAAAAACTTACCGATATCGCTAAAGAAAACTTAAACCTTTCTTAAATAATAATGGTCATCAAAGTATTTTTATTGGCGGCAATAACGGCGACGATTGTTTCTTTTAATGTTTATTTTCTGTCGCTGCCGGACCAATCTCCTTATTTCCCTAATTTACTTAATTCGCTTGCATTAGGTTTCTTTCTCTTTATCGGAATTTTAAACCGAACTTTAAGAAGAGAGATCTTTCTCTTAAAAAGGGATAGCCAAAAACTGAAATTGGCTATTTCTGACTACGATAAAGAATCCTCTATTCTTACTGCCCTCAACGAGGTTATTGAAATTTTTGGGAAAAATCCCGATCTTTCAGAAGTTCTGAATCGGATTGCTGATAGCGCAGTTAAACTGCTTAATGTGAAATTTCTTCTTCTTCAGGTTTATTCTACTGACGAACAAAAATTCTTTACGCGCATCTTGAGAGGGAAAGAAGAATTTGAATTGAATGATGAGGTTATTGAAGAAATTATTCTCCAGGGAAACAGCGCTCTCATCAATAACTTATCTAATTTTCCGAAATACCGGAATTTTGCCGAGAAAGGTTATAAATCTTTCCTCATTGCTCCTTTAAAAGTGAGAGAAGAAAACATTGGCCTTATTGCTGCTCTCTCCAGAGAAAGGCGCAATTTTACCGGAAAAGATTTAGGGCTTTTAACGATGATTGCCGCTCAGGCAAGTTTGATTGTTGAAAATGCCCATCTTTTAGAGAAAACCAAAACACTTTCTATTACTGACGGTCTTACCAATCTTTTTAATCACCGCCATTTCCGGGAAAGATTAGCCGAAGAATTAGAAGAGGCAAAAAACAAAAATTTCTCTCTTTCCCTGGCGATGTCCGATATTGACTACTTTAAGAACTATAATGATTTAAACGGACATCCTGCCGGAGATGAGGTTTTGCGTCAGATTGCCAAAATTCTGATGAGAGGAGTAAAAGGGTCAGATACGGTGGCTCGTTATGGGGGTGAAGAATTTGTCCTGATCTTTCCGGATACTTTAAAAAAAAATGCTCTTTCAGTGTGCCAGCGGCTTAATAAAAGTATAAAAGAATTTAAGTTTAAAAATGAGGAGAAACAGCCCAATAAAGATCTTACTATTAGTATAGGACTGGCAGCTTTTCCGGTTGACGCCAGAGATGCTGAGACTTTAATTAAAAGAGCGGATACCGCTCTCTACCAATCCAAAGAGAAAGGAAGGAACTGCGTTACTGCGGCCTAATTTTTTAAGGAATTTTTCACCAAACTAATTGCCTCGGGGAGTTTTCCGGCTATTTTCTTTTCCAATTGCTCAATCTCTTCTTTGTTTTGAACTTCTATTTTTTCTTTAAAAGAATCCATTTCCTTTTGGTATTTTTTCTTCAAAAGAGTAATCTTCTCCATTGCCTCTTTTTTGGCTAAAGCAAGATCTTTTTCGGCTTTAAGATTTGCTTCCTCAATCATTCTTCGGCTTTTCTCGTTGCTTTCTTGCAAAAGATGTTCTGCGTCTGACTCTTCCTTTTTAATTTTATGAACCGCTTCTTTTATCATATTAAATTATTGCCCTAAGAATTCCCTTTTTTTATTATTAGCCACCAATAACACACGAATAAGAACTGACAGTGCAACTGTCATTGCGAGCGAATGACAATGAGCGTGGCAATCCCTCACTTCTATGAGATTGTCCCAAAGGGATCCCTTCGGGGCTTCGGTCTATGACCTCGCAATGACTACTCTTATATTATTCTTTAATTCTATTTTTTCGTGTTCATTCGTGTTAATTTGTGGTTACATTATTTTTTTGTGCCGGGAAGGGGATTTCTTCTCCCTCGTCGCTTCGTTCCCGGCCTGTCTCACATCTCGACAGGCGTGCCTAAACTCGTTGCTCTTTATTCATCGCAACAGGCACTATCCGAAGCCGGCCAGTCTCGCTGTCGTTCACCTACGGTTCACTTTTCATCCACAGGATGCGCTCGACTTGGCTTCAAATCCTCCCAGGGAGGCAGTGCCGGGAAGGGGATTTGAACCCCTACGGAATTGCTTCCACCAGCCCCTCAAGCTGGCGCGTCTGCCATTTCCGCCATCCCGGCAAGTCCTCCAACATTACTTGGAGGATTTACTAAGATTCGCCAGTATTCTAGGCGAACAATTCTTTTAGGTTAATTCTTCAAGTTCTGTTTTGCTGAAGAGGCCAAGGATATTGGAAAGTGTGCCTTTATTATCTTCACTCATTTTTACAAAGGAGACTCCGGTCTCGTATCCTATCCGCAGTATCCTTTTTTTTGTCCATATTACCTTTACTGTTCCGGTGATTGGCTCTTTTCGGATAGGAATATATATCTCTACTTTTAGATAAGTATCAGGTTTAAACTTTTCTCTGGTAACCAGGCAAATTCCTCCTTGGCTAATGTTTTTGCTAAAAGAAAAATCTTTCATCTCCTTTAATAAAGAGGAGTAAACCCTGTTTTTATCATATCCTTTTTCTTCCCAGCTCTTTAATATCTTCTCTACGCTTGAACTAATTAAAGAGAGAGATTCCTCTTCGGAGCCTTTTTCTATCGCTTTATATTGGATAAAAAAGGGATAATCAAAACGAACAAATTTTCTTCTCTCCGCTCTTCCCTGATAATCCATTTATTTCCTCCTTATCATATCCACGAATGCACACGAATAGAAACTGACATGAAGGGTCATTGCGAGCCCCCCATCCTTGCTGTTCTCCCCCACTTCTTGCTGTTCTCCCCCCCGCTTTGCTTCGCAAAGCGAAGCAGGGGGGGATGAAGCAAGAAAGCAGTGGGGATGAAGCAAGAAAGCAGGGGGGCGTGGCAATCTCATAGCTAAAGAGAGATTCTTCGTTGCCCCTTCGTTATACTCAGGGCTTCGACTCAGAATGACCAATTCTACTTTTTGTATTCATTCGTGTTAATTCGTGGTTATATTTTATGGTTCTTCTCTAAGTAAAGTAGCGCGCATTGCTTAGCCAGTTTTCTTACCCGTTCAATGAATCTTAATCTTTCGCTTACGCTAATGGCGCCTCTTGCCTCCAAAAGGTTAAAAGCATGAGAACATTTAAGAACATAATCATATGCAGGCAAAGCAAGATTTTCTTTCAAAAGCCTTGTTGATTCTGCTTCGTAGCGGTCAAAAAGTTCCAAAAGTAATTTGGTATCCGCTATCTTAAAATTGTATTGAGAAAATTCTTTTTCCTTTCTTCTTTGCAAATCTCCGTAGGTAATGCCTTTTCCCCATTCTAAATCAAAAAGGCTCTTTACCTTTTGAATATAGGTAGCGATTCGCTCCAAACCGTAAGTGAGTTCTGCCGATACCGGGGAGAGGTCAATTCCCCCCGCCTGCTGCAGATAAGTAAACTGGGTAATCTCCAGTCCGTCCAGCCAAACTTCCCAGCCGACACCCCAGGCTCCTAAGGTTGGCGCTTCCCAATTATCTTCCATAAACCGAAGGTCGTGCTCAACTAATTTAATTCCCAATACTTCCAAACTTTTGCAATAAAGATTCTGGACGTTCTTCGGGGGAGGCTTTAAAATAACCTGAAGTTGAAAATGTTCGTAGGTGCGCAAGGGGTTGTCTCCGTAACGGCCATCAGCAGGCCGTTTTGAAGGTTCCAGATAAACGACTTGCCAGGGTTCCGGCCCCAAAATTTTAAAGAAAGTAGCCGGATTTAAAGTGCCGGCGCCTACTTCGGTTCCATAAGGATGCCAGAGCAAACAGCCCTTCTTTATCCAGAAATCCTCTAACTTTTTTCTAATCTCCTGAAAAGTCATTTCTTAACATTTACCACAGAGTCACAAAGACACAGAGTATCACAGAGAACCTACTTTGTCATTCCCGAGGTCCGTAATCGGGAATCCACTTCTTTAGATTCCTGTTTTCACAGGAATGACAGAGAGAAGACAGGAATGACATTCTTTTCTTTCTTTATGTTCTTTGAGACTTTGTGTCTTTGTGGTGAAAGTTTTTTTAATCTGTGGTTGTAGTTCATTTTGCCTTTTCTATCAAACTTTGGGCTTTACGTCCATAGTTTAAATAAAGACGGTAAGCGTTTTCTGCATCATCGGCTTTTTTATCAAGATGAACGACTGATGCCATATGGGGTTCAATAGAAAATCCTCCTTTATATCCGGAGGCAAGAAGGTCTTTAATTATTTCACTCACTTGCGCCTCTCCCTCTCCGGGAAAGACAAACTTTTCTCCTCTATAATCCTTGATATGCACATGGACGATATGATTTTTAATCTTCTGGCAGACTTCCCTGGGAGTTCCTCTTTGATGCGGTTTATTGCCGGTATCAAAGAGGAATTTTAATGCCGGGGAATTTATTGTTTCAATAATGTCGGCAGTCTGCTCCGGATTCTGTCCGCCCCAACCGCTGCAATTCTCGTGAGCCAGCACTATTCCTCCATCCTCAGCCATTTTCGCCAGTTCTTTCAGCCGCTGCATTACCTCGGTTCTCCATTTGGTTTCCTCCCAGTTGTCATTGGGATAACTCATAATGCGAATGTAAGTAGTGTGGAGTTGCTGCATCCGGGGAATCGCCCGATTTAACTCTTCAACATCGAGATTGAAGTCCCCGGAGATTTTACGCGCCCAATTGGCAATTTGGCTGGCAAAACAGCAAACTTTCATTTTTGCCCTTTCCAATTTCTCAACAATTTCGTTAAATTTAGCATCATCCGCATCAGTGAGGTTTTTTCCGTCAACGTTGCGGACCTCAATGTGATTCCAGCCTAATTCCTGATGCGCTTGAATCTGTTTCTCAATACTTTCTCCAGCCTCATCGGCAATCCCAGATAAAAACATCGTTCCTCCTTTTTATAACCACGAATAAACACGAATAAACACTTTACCACAAAGCCACCAAGACTCAAAGGACACCAAGAGAGAAAGAATATGTCATTCTGAGTGAAGCGAAAAATCTCTCTTTAACTATAAGACCCTTCATTAACATTCAGGGTGACTACTTTATGTAATTCTCTGTGTCTCTATGGTGAATATTTATTCTTCGTGTCTTCTTTACCTTCGTGCTTTCGTGGTAATGTTGTTTTTTAATCTGCGTCCGATTAAGTCAGTGTTTAAAATGCCTCATTCCCGTAAAGACCATGGCGATCTTGTTTTTGTCAGCGGCAGCGATAACTTCCTTGTCCCGGAGAGAACCCCCGGGCTGGATAATGGCGGTTATCCCCTTCTCCGCTAACAAATTAACGCCATCGGGGAAAGGAAAGAAGGCGTCTGAGGCCGCTACCGCTCCTTTAATCTTCAGGTTGCTTTTTTCGCTCTTTCTGATGGCGATTTCAGATGCATCAACTCTGGACATCTGCCCTGCGCCGACTCCGAGCGTTGTTTTATTCTTAGCCAAAACAATGGTGTTTGATTTAGTATGTTTTGCCACGGCCCAGGCAAATTTTAAATCTTCAATTTCCTTTTTTGTTGGTTTTCTTTTGGTTGCGGTCTTTAATTCCCCCCCAAAAAGTTTATTATTTTTTTCCTGAATAAGAAGTCCTCCGGAAACCCTGCGGTAATCATACGATTGGGGGAGTGGGGAGTGGGGAGTGGGGAGTTGCAGGAGTCGTAAGTTCTTCTTTTTTGCCAAAATCTCTAAGGCATCCCCAGAGAAATCAGGAGCGATAACCGCTTCTACAAATCTGTTTTTAATTTCCCGGGCAAAAGATTTATCTACCTTTCTATTAAGTGCAACCACGCTGCCAAAGGCGCTAACCGGGTCTGTTTTATAAGCTTTCCTGTAAGCGGCAGTTACATCTTTATCCAGGGCGACGCCGGCGGGATTGGTATGTTTAATCACTACTGCCGCCGGTTCTTTGAACTCTTGCACGATGCTTAAAGCCGCTTCTAAATCAAGGAGGTTGTTAAAAGAAATTTCCTTTCCCTGTAGTTTCTTTGCTTCAGTAAGAAAATTTCCCTTTTCCAGAACTCTTTCCCGGTAAAAAGACGCTTTTTGGTGAGGATTTTCGCCATAGCGAAGATTCTGAATTTTCTCCAAAAAGATTTCTTTGGCATCGGGAAACTCTTCTTCGCCGGCCATTTTTTGAAAGTACTGGGAAATTAAATGGTCATACCAGCTGGTTAGTTGAAAAACGTCTAGGATTAGGTTTTTTGATGTTTTTCGGCTGATTTGACCGTTATTTTTATTCAATTCGGCGATAATTTCCCCATACCGCTCCGGACGGGTAACGACTACCACGTCGGAGAAATTTTTGGCAGCTGCGCGCAATAAACTTGGTCCGCCGATATCAATATTCTCAATAATTTCTGCTTCATTTGCCCTTTCATTTTTGACGGTTTTTTCAAAAGGATAGAGGTTGACTACCACCAGATCAATTAAGCCAATATTCTGTTTTTCCAATTCTTTAAGATGTTTTGCCTTGTCCCGGCGCGCTAAAAGGCCGGCAAAAATTTTGGGATGGAGAGTTTTTACTCTTCCTTCAAGAAGTTCCGGGAAACCGGTAACTTTCGAGATTTTTTTCACTCTTATCCCCGCATTTTCCAATTTCCTGGCGGTGCCGCCGGTAGAGATGATTTCAACTTTAAATTTTCTCAATTCCCTGGCTAATTCCACAATTCCTTTTTTATCAGATACGCTGATAATAGCGCGCTTAATCCTGATCATTTCCCTCCTTATTTTTCACCACAAAGGCACCAAGACTCAAAGAAACAAAATACTTTAACCACGAATTATACGAATTGACCGAATTTTATATTATTCTTACAATATCGCGTAATTAGCGATAATATTGTGGTTGCTATTTTAGTCTTTTCTCTGTGCCTCGGTGGTGAATATTGTTAATCTTTCTTTCCGATAAGTAGATAGAGCACCGCCATACGTACGGCAATGCCGTTAGTAACCTGTTCCAGGATAAGAGATGAAGAACTGTCCGCAATCTCCGACTTAATCTCTACTCCCCGGTTAATGGGACCCGGATGCATAATTAAAACATTTTTTTTAACCCCTTTTAGATTTTCCGAATTGGCTCCGTAAAGATGTGCATATTCCTGAATGGAAGGAAAAAAGATCTCTTGCTGTCTTTCCCTCTGGACTCTCAGAAAATAAAGAATATCAGCGTCTTTAATTGCTTCTTTAAAAGAATAGGTAATCTCCGCACCCATTTTTCCTATTCGCGAGGGAATAAGAGTTGGCGGACCGCAAAGGATGACCGAAGCGCCTAATTTGGTCAAACCCCAAATATTTGACCGCGCTACCCGGGAATGCTGAATATCACCGATAATGGCAATTCTTAATCCCTTGATTTTTCCTTTTTTTTCCCGGATGGTAAAGAGATCGAGCAAGGCCTGGGTAGGGTGTTCATGGGAGTTGTCCCCGGCGTTGATTACTGCCGCTTTGATCTTTTTAGCGATAAGTTTTGGGACCCCGGCTACAGAATGCCTCACCACAAAGCAGTCAACTTTCATCGCCTCAATGTTTTCGGCGGTATCTACCGGCGATTCCCCTTTGGATACAGAAGAGTCACTGATAGAAAAGTCCAGAATATCAGCGGATAGTCTCTTGGCGGCAAGTTCAAAGGAGGTGCGGGTTCTGGTGCTGGGCTCAAAGAACAAATTAACGATAGTTTTTCCTCTTAAAGTGGGAACCTTTTTTACGTCGCGGCTGCTTACCTCCTTAAAAGAAAATGCGGTTTCCAGGATGAGTTCTATCTCTTCGCGGCTTAATTCCTCCAGACCCAAAAGGTCTTTCTTGGTCCACTTCATTGTTTTCTTTCGATAATTAGCACTTCCTCTATTTGGTCGCTCTCTTTTAATTTTACTTCCACCATCTCATTTTCTCCCGCGGTCACTTTCTTGCCGACAAAATCCGGTTGAATAGGCAATTCCCGATGGCCACGGTCAACCAGGACCAGCAATTTAATTTCCCTGGGGCGACCGAAATCAATCAATTCATCAAGCGCCGCTCTAACAGTTCTCCCGGTATAAAGAACATCGTCAACGAGAAGGATGTTTTTTCCCGTAAGGTTAAAAGGAATTTCTGTCTGGTGGACCACCGGCTGGGGCGCGATTACCGAGAGGTCATCCCGGTAAAGCGTGATATCCAGAGCCCCCAGCGGAATTTCTTTTTTGCCAAGGGTTTTAATTCTCTCTGCTATTCTTTTGGCCAAAATAGCTCCCCTCTTTCTAATGCCTATAATGGCGAGGTCTTTCTCCCCCATTTTCTCCAGGACCTCCTGGGAAAGGGAAAACAGAGTCTTTTCCATCTCTGTTTTGCCCATCACCTTCTTTCTCTCTTCCATAAAAAAACATATTACTATAATTTCCTTGCTCTCGTCAATATTCAACCTCTGATTTTCTTCTGCAAAAGTGCAAAAGTTGACAAACTTAAAGTATTGTTGTAAAGTTATTAAGAACAATTTAAGAATAGTTTGTGCAGTAATGAGAAGTAATAGTGCAGCAATTAGTTAGGTAACGTGATTTCGAACCGTGAGGGGAGAAAGAATGTTTCCCCTTGCGGTTTTTTTAAAAAAAAATAATAGGGCTTCACGAAATTAGTTATTTAAAGAATTTCCCTCTCCCCTTTGGGGAGAGGGTTGAAGGGTGAGGGGGGCTTAAAGGATTATAAAGTGAAAAGAAAGAATATTGAAAGAAGCAGAATCCTT
>Ga0210019_1002820_pt1 | contig 16454 bp, 16 predicted proteins | sample CryGeyCG2114_020_2_FD_183969 | JGI IMG/M metagenome (GOLD analysis project Ga0210019, IMG submission 183969) | Groundwater microbial communities from aquifer - Crystal Geyser CG11_big_fil_rev_8/21/14_0.20 (SPAdes) (version 2) | ecosystem: Environmental > Aquatic > Deep subsurface > Groundwater ...
GTTAAAGTTGCCTTTTACTTTTATCTTGTAGTTAGCTAACTACAAACATATTATAGCTAATTCCAAGAACAAACACAAGATCTCACCGGGTCACTAATTAAACTTTCTTTCCTATCTCGATGCTCCTGCACTTAACAAAGTATTTTTTAAAGAATGGCTTCTCCATGTACTCGCAGGATTGCCACCTTGTTAAGCCTAAAACGAACATTCAAGCTAAGAAATGCTACTTTCGCCCTTCATTCCACTCCCTCGCGGGACGGAACTGCGATTTTGCTTCAGAAAATTCTTTATTTTTCTGATCGGATTTTAACCGACTAATTAAATTAGCTGCCGGTCACCCGAGTACAAGGTTCAGTGACATATTCACCGCGGCGTATCTGATCCGCGATTACTAGCGATTCCAGCTTCATGAGGTCGAGTTGCAGACCTCAATCCGAACTAGGGCTGGGTTTGGTGGGATTAGCTCCCCGTTACCGGTTGGCGACCCATTGTACCAGCCATTGTATCACGTGTGCTGCCCAGGACGTAAGGGCCATGCTGATTTGGCGTTGTCCTCGTCTTCCTCCGCGTTATCCGCGGCAGTCCCCTATGACACATTGAAACATAGGGCAAGGGTTGCGCAGGTTTCCCCATTTAAGGGAGCACCTCCTCTTTGTAAGGTTTTGTAGACTATACCACCTCCTTTAAAAAATAAAGGAGATCGGCGTATTATGAAGGTTTTAATTCCTCCATCGCTTTCTGAATGAAAGCAGTCGTTACGGGGTCAAAGAAATTTTGTACATCATTGAAGGAATAATATATGGTTTTACTATATTTAGAAACTTAATACTAGAATTAGTGTCAAAGTATAGTTTTTTACTTTTTACAATATTAACACTTAGTTCGTGCTGTCTATTTAACTCTGTAGCTAAATAAGCTAGCTCTGACTTGCTAAATTTGTCCGTAGACAAAGCAATAGTATTCTTTTTTCTTAGGTAACCATCGTCCATATACCAAACAGCCAATAATAAAGGAGAGAAATTAATTTTTGCTCTTGGAATAGTTTTTTCACCGTAAGGATAAAAAATATTTCTCCAAGAAGAAAAAAATTGTCTCGTCCAAAATCTATAAGAAGAAAATTCTTTTCCTTTGTATTTTCTTGTTGTTTTAATAATATTGCCACTTTTAGCATTTATTAATTTTTCGTATTTCCATTCAACATATTGTTTTTGTTTTTCTCCTTGTTCGATTTGGATCTTTCCCTTTTTAGTAATATACCCATCACCAAGAATTGAGCCAACTAAAACATCGTACTCACTTTGAGTGAGTTTTAATTTTAAGTTTTTTCTCGCTCTTAATGACTTTGGTATAATTTCTTGACTTCCCACGGTATTATTTATTATTTAATTTTAACACAGAAAATAATAAACCTCCACCGTTATGAGCCGATTTTTTCTTTGACGATTGCTCGTCAAGGCCGCGAAGTGTTTCGTCACGGCACCTGCTGACGACAACCATGCAGCACCTGTACTAGTGCCTTGCGGGGCTCTAAGTTTCCTTAGAGTTTCACTAGTATGTCAAGCCCTGGTTAGGTTCTCCGCTTATCGTCGAATTAAGCCACGTGATCCACCGCTTGTGTAAACCCCCGTCTATTCCTTTGAGTTTTAATGTTGCCATCGTACTTCCCAGGCGGGACACTTAACGCGTTAGCTTCGCCAGTGAAAGGGTCGATACTTCCACCAGCTAGTGTCCATCGTTTACAGCTAGGATTACGAGGGTATCTAATCCTCTTCACTCCCCTAGCCTTCGTCAATCAGCGTCAGAGTCGCCCCAGTTAGCTGCCTTCGCTTTTGGTGTTCCGCACGATATCAACGGATTTCACCCCTACACCGTGCGTTCCGCTAACCTCTGGCACTCTCTAGTTTAACAGTATCCCCGGCTGCCTTGAAGTTGAGCTTCAAAAATTTGACCGAGAACTTGAAAAACCGCCTTAAGACTCTTTACGCCCAGTAAATCCGGATAACGTTTGAGGGTCACGTATTACCGCTACTGCTGGCACGTGATTAGTCCCCCCTTATTCCTTGGGTACCGTCAATAACTTCTTCCCCAAGAAAAGTAGTTTACAATCCTAAGATCTTCTTCCTACACGCGATGTCGCTCCGTCAGGCTTTCGCCCATTGCGGAAGATTCTCGACTGCAGCCTCCCGTAGGAGTATGGGCCGTGTCTCAGTCCCATCGTTGGGGAACAAGCTCTCACTTCCCCTACCCGTCATAGCCTTGGTGAGCTATTACCTCACCAACAAGCTGATAGGCCGCAGGCCTCTCTCAAAGCGGATTACTCCTTTACCCTTACGGGACTATCGGGGATTACCCCGGATTTCTCCGGGCTATACCCGTCTTTGAGGCAAGTACCTATGTGTTACTAACTCGTCTGCCACTAAGCATTGCTGCTTCGTTCGACTTGCATGCCTTATCCACATCGCCAATGTTCATCCTGAGCAAGGATCAAACTCTCATAAAAAAATAGAACAGAGTCGAAGCAACTCGAAAAAACAAAGTTTTTTGAGTTGCCAAATTACAAATTGGTTGTTTACATTTTTCGATATTCAATTGGAAAGAACCTCTTTCTTTTCTTCCCTTTTTTCATTCACATTTCCTATAATACTCTATCTAAAAAAATATGTCAACCCCTCGCAATAAATTGTCGGAGCAATGTGATAATTTCATAGTAAGAGCAATTTAGAAATTTCATACCTGACTAATTTTCTGCCATAATGTCTCAAGGTTAAAGAGTTAAGATTTAACCTTTAAAAACATTATGGTAGAAACAATCACTTTTACTTTCCAAGTATGAAATTTCTAAATTGCCTTGACAAATAATTTTGCAAACATTTTACTGAAATTGAGCTGGGCTGTTTTTATATTCCCAATTTTCTATAACCTTTGAATATTCTTCCTCTATCTTTAAGTACTCTTTTTTTAAAAGTAAAATTAAAATAATATTAGGATAAAGTTTTCTAAATTTACTATCTCTTATTCTTGAATATTTCCAAAGAAAGTTTTTTACTTCAAGGTAAACATCATACTCGGGTAAATAAAAATCTGGTGTATATGTTTGAGTACCCAAATTAAACGTTTTGGGTTGATATTGCCATTTAATCTCTAAATAATTAAACAACCTAGCAATATTAGCTTCCCAGCGACTATAAAAAAAATACGGACCTACATCCGACCTAACCCCACCCTTACCCTTTGAAGCCTTAGGCGAAGTTGGCTTTCCACCTATTACCGCCATTGCGCATTTATTACTACAAAACCTACGATGTGCCCATTGCTCCCCTAAAAAAACTCTTTGACACTTAGGATTATTACATTTTATTTGTACTTGAACGATTTTTTTTATTCCTTTGTAAATATTTGGCCTACCTTTTAAAGCTTTAGATATTTTTTGCTTTACTTCTTCTGGGAAGGACCCTCTTTTTTTATTGTTAACCTTAGCCGCACAAGCCCTACCGCAGTATACCTTAAGATCGCTCATTTTTACCTTAAATTCTTTATTACACCCTTCTCTTAAGCATTGTCTCTTTTCTCTTTTGTAAAGAAAGTTAAAAGTACCTTTTTTCCAATTTTCTTTCGTAATAACACTTTGCCGTTTTTTATATTTTTCATCAGAGTAGAAGCCGTACTTCATAGAGCCCGGGAGAGAAGTCGAATCTCCAAACCTTCGCTTTACAAAAGCGCTGCTCTGCCAATTGAGCTACCCGGGCAAATTTATTTAATTAGTTATTCGCTTACTTTGTCCCAATAGTCCCGATTTTGTTCAATTTGTTCTAACTTATTTCCTTCTTTTTTTGGGGTACCCTTAATTGCTTCGGAAACTTTTTGTTTCTTTTCTTTTAAAAGGGGCTTAAGCCCTTGCGTTCTCTTAAAAAGAAAATCCTTTGTTTTTTTTAGAGATAAATTCCTCTTTTTTGAGGTTAAATTTTCTAGATTTTCTACTTTAGACAATAAGGGCATTTTATGAGCCAATAAAAAAACCATTCCCCCTAAAGAAATTGTTAAAAGAATTTGAAAAATTAAAACAAGAATCATATCTCGAATCGAGAGAAACGGGTAATTTCAATTTTCTCGCCTACCTTTGCTCTAGTTTCATCAATTAGCCCCTGAATTGTTTTGTTTTGATCTTTAACAAAGGCCTGGCTTAAAAGGCAAACATCAGCTTTATACTTTTTAAGCTTGCCTTCAATAATTTGTTTTTGAATATTTTCTGGCTTGCCTGAGTCAGCAAATTGTTTTTGGTAGATCTCTTTTTCTTGTTGCAAAAAGTCCTCATTAATATCTTCTTCTTTAACAAAAACTGGCTTAGTGGCTGCAATATGTAAGGCAATTTCATGGGCTAAGGTTTTAAAATCAGCTGATTTAGCAACAAAGTCAGATTCGCATCGAATTTCAAGCAAAACCCCTATTTTAGAATTAGCATGAACATAGGCCTCAATTAAACCACTGCCCGCCGTTTTATCACCCCTATCTTTGAGTGATTCTTTCCCCTTTTCTCTTAAGATTTTTTTAGCTTCTTTTAAATTATCCCCCGCTTCTTCGAGGGCTTTTTTGCATTCTATCATAGAAATGCCAGTTTGTTCTCTTAAAAGTTTTAAGTTTTCAAGATTCATAGATTTAAGAAATGACGAATAACAAAACCAAAATGACGAACAAATACCCAATAACTAATTTCAGGCTTTGTCATTCGTCATTCGGATTTCGTCATTGATTTAAATAAGCGGCTTTGATTTTGCTTAAAATATAGCTAACCGAAGGAATGGCGTCATCATTAGCTGGGATTGGAAAATCAACTAAAGTTGGATCAGCGTTGCTATCAACGATGGCTATTGCTTCGACTTTATTTTCAAAGGCCTCTTTTAAGGCCAATTTATCTTTAACAATGTCGGCGATAAAAACAGCATTTGGCATTTTATCTAAGTTTTTAAGACCCTCAAATTTTAAACCCATACTTTGTAAGTCCTTTTCTTTTTTAACCCTTTCTTTTTTAGTGTATTTTTCAAATTCGCCACTTTCCTTTTCTTCTTCTAATTTTTTAAAGTATTTTGCTCTTTTGGAAATTACTTCAAAATTAGTGAAGGTGCCCCCGAGCCAACGTTCAACAACAAAAGGCATTTTTAATTCAATAGCTACCTCTTTTACTAACCTTTTTAGGGGCGGTTTGGTTGAAACAAACATTATGATTTTCTTTTCTTTGCCCAGTTCTTCGATGAATTTGATGGCTTTTTGGAGATATTTGGCTGTTTGCTCTAAATCAAAAACATGAACCGTGTTTTTAATCCCTAAAACAAACTCATTTGTCTTGGGGTTTAGTTTTGATGTTTTATGCCCCAAATGTAAGCCCGCCTCTTGCATATCTTCAACGTTTACTTTAGTATTTAGTTTTTCTTTTTCTTCTGCCATATGAGATAAAATTATTTTTTGTTTGATTTACGAATTTTTTTCTTTTTAGAGGTTGTTTCTTTTTTTGCCATTCTTTCTTTAAATTTTTCTACTCTTCCGGCTGTATCAATAATTTTTTCTTTGCCAGTGTAGAAAGGGTGGCACTTAAAGCAAACTTCTGTTTCAATCGCTTCTTTAGTTGAGCCAACTTCAAAATTAGCACCACAAGCACATTGAACTTTTGAATTAGAAAAATATTTTGGATGAATGTCTTTTTTCATATATAAGCTATTATACAAAATAAAACTTGAAAAAGCAAGAGAAAGGGGGTACAATTTATTTATGGAGACAATAATTATGGAAATTAGGGCTGGCGCTGGTGGAGATGAAGCCACTTTATTCGTTGGCGACCTCTTGAAAATGTACGAGAAATATAGCCAAACCCAAGGTTGGCGAGTTGTTATTATGGGCAAAAGTTTGAGCGACTTAGGTGGTTATAAACAGGTTAATTTTGAGATTACAGGTGAGGGTGTTTTTAATAAAATGAAATATGAGGCCGGTGTGCATCGGGTTCAAAGAATACCTCAAACAGAAAAAAGCAATCGCATACATACTTCAACCGTAACAGTTGCTGTTTTAAAAAAAGTAAAAGAAAATGATGTTCAGGTTAAGCCAAGCGATCTTAGTTTTAATTTCTTCAAATCATCAGGCAAGGGGGGGCAGAATGTTAACAAAAGGCAGACAGCTATTCGGATAACCCATGCCCCTAGTGGCTTGGTTGTTACCTCGCAAACCCAACGCAATTTAGAACAAAATAGGCAAACAGCTTTAGCTAATTTACAAACTAAACTTGACCAAGCTAAAAATGAAAAGGTCTCTTCTGCAATTATTAAAGAAAGAAGAAGCCAAATAGGTGGGGCCGATCGGTCTGAAAAAATAAGAACTTATAACTTTCCGCAAAATCGCTTAACTGACCACCGCTTGAATAAGTCGTTTTACAATTTAGAGCAAATTATTGAAGGCAAGTTAGATAAGATTGTGCGGGCTTTAGAAAACAGCTTCCCTACAAGCGACTGACATAGCACCTGAGCTAATATATTCTTGAAAGCACTTTGAAACATTCATGACTGGGTTGCCGTAGTTGGTTTGGCACCAAGCACTGGCACAACCAAAGTACCGTAAGGCGGCATTCATTTCAGCTACATAGGTCTGTTTAGTAGCACCCAAATCTCTTAAATAAAGAGCATTCGCTAAAAAGGCATCTCTGATATTCCAAGGGTTAGCTAATGTGGCCCCTGAAATAGTGGCAATTTCATCAGCATAAATATTCCAAGTTGAGGGAATAAATTGGGCTGGTCCCATGGCTCCACCCCAGCCGAAATAAGAACCATTTGAAATCATACAGCAAGAAACAGGAGTGTTAAAGGCGTCTGTTTTCAAAAGATTATTTTTATTTAAGTCGCTGATTAATTGCAAAAATACAGGCACATCTCTTGTGGGGTGCATTGATTTAGGTGCCTTATTGCCTGTTTTAATATAAACTCCCTCGCCCGTTGAGGTTATTTTTAAATAACAACCCCCTTGAATTTTGCCTATTCTTGTTTCTTGCCAAAGAATGGCTAAAGAAAAAGCCGCTCGGATGCCTGTTTGGGACGAAATATTTTTAGCTATTTGAACCGCATCTTCAAACTGAATTCCGCCTTCAGGCACTTCAATTAATTCAAAAAGTAAGCTACCAATTTTACTTGATTTATCAACCGCATCTTCGTGTTGGGCTAAGTAGTTTTTATACTCTGCTTCAGTCAAGCTTAGAAACTCTTGATTTTGTTGTTGTTGTTTAGTGTTTTGATTTTTTTGGAGTTGTTGAATCGTAACTAATTGTTCCAATTCTTTTTTTTCTGAATCCATTTGATCTTTCTGGCCCTCTAGATTTATTTTAAGCCCTTGAACATTTTTCAAAAGATCTTGGATCTTAACCCCGATTGCTTCTAAGGCAACTAAATTGTCAAAAAAACCGCTTAAGGTTTTTTCAGAAAACAAGATTTCAATGGTTGATTTTTGGTCTTCTTCGTATTTTAATTGTAAGTTTGTTTTTAGTTGTTGTTTAATTTCATCTATTTGCGAAATGGTCTTGTCAATTGATTCGGCGGTGTCTTCTATTTGCCCCCCTAAATCTTTAATCATCACATTGCTTTGATTAATCTGGTATTCAAGGTTTTTGATTTGTTTTTGGAGAGTTGCTATTTTGTTAGCTAAGGTATTTTTTTCAGCTTGGGTTTTAGTGATATCTTTTGCTAAATCAACTGACTTTTGATCATAAAAAATTTTGCAGGACTCAAGCAAGTCCTTGTAGGCATCTTTAGAAAGATTTTTTTCTGCTTGAACAATATTTTCCCAAATACAATCTTGTTCTAGGTTTTCTGAAAAAACATTTTTTTGGCCAAAGAAAATTAAATAAAAACAAACCCCTAAAAAAAGAGTTGTTTTTAATAGATGAAAAAACCTAGTTTTTAGCCCCTTTTTTAACATAGATTTCTTTTAAAATAACTAAATACTTTATTTATTTTTTTCTGCAACTTCTTCTTTTTTGTCAGATTTTTCGCCCCCTTGAGCATTTTCTTCTGTTACTTCTACTTCTCCCGTTACCGGTGTTGGGGTTGGCTCTACTTCTTCTTTTCTTGGTTCAGCTATATGAACAACAATGTTGTCTTTTTCGTTGTGCTCTATTTCAACTTCCTTGGGAATATTTAAATCCCCAATAATAATTTTATCACCAAAGGCCTTCAGCGAAGAAAGATCAACTTTTATTTCGTGGGGCATATCTTTAACTAGCCCCTTAATGGCAAGCGAGGTCAGTTCTTTTTCTAAAATGCCACCCAAATCTTTAACAGCGGGGGGCTCCCCTATGAAAGATAGAGGCACTTCAGCTATTATTTTTTTCTTTAAAGACGGATGGAAAAAATCAAGGTGAATTATTTTTCCTGAAAGCGGGTCATACGTAGTTTGGTGGATTAAGGCCTGGTATTTTTTGCTTTCAATATTTAGCTCTAAGGTAGATGTCTCTCCTATTTCTTTAAAAGCAATTAAAAATGGCTTTTCTTCAACAGAAAGATTTATGTTTTTTAACCCCTCGCCGTATAAAACAGCGGGGATAAACCCCTTTTGCCTTAAGTCCTTAAGATGATTTTTTTCTTGCCTAATTGTTGCTTTTAAAGAAATCATATATTTATTTTACTTTTATGCATTTAACCGGACAAATTTCAACTGCTTCTTTAGGGCAAGCAATTTCTGTTTCAATTTTTTGGAGGTCACTTAATTCAGTATCCTTAAGTGATGACTTGCCGTCATGAGCCATTCTGAAAACATCAGAACAAATTGAAGCACAAGCTCCACAACCAATACATTTTGAACGCTCAAGGGTTATTTGCATATAAATTAAATATTTTTTATTTTAATTTTATAAGTTGGCATTTTTGCTAAGTCCTGCTTTTTTAAAAGCCCATTTTTTGCCCCTATTTCTTGGATACAGCTTTCTGAATTGAAGAGTCCCAAGGTAATACCATATTGTATATCATTTTTTAAAAAAAGTCCAGCGATGAACCCACTTGCGAAGGCATCACCCGCTCCGGTAGCTTCTTTTATCTTGATATTTCTGGCTTTGGCCTCGTATCGCTTACCTCTTGAAACAACTAAACAACCCTTTTTCCCTTGGGTTATTATTAAAATACCTTGAAATTTTTTTAACTTACCCCGTAAAAGAGAATACTCTTCTTCGTTGACAATTAAACAATCAATCTTAACGATTATCTCTCTAGATAGGGTTTTGATTTGTTCTTTAGAAGGATTTAAGGCAACTTTAATTTTTTCTTTTAAAATTTGCTTAACAAGGGGCTCTAAAAGGGTTGTAGCTTCATTATGCAAAGGAGCTATATAAAACCATTTGGCCCTAAGTTTTGTTAAAGGAACTTGTTTTAGCGAGAACATTGAAGCATTAAAATCGCTTAAAATTATTCTTTCTCCATTTAAAGGAGATAAAACCAAAGAAACAGCGCTTTTAGCTTTTGGATTTACCCTTACAAGAGAACGGTCTATTTTTCTTTTCAAAAGGTCTTTTTGAATGAAATCAGCAAACAAGTCATTGCCTAGTTCACCACAAAAAGCGGTTTTTAAGCCAAAATTAGCAAAACTAACAGCCGTATTCGTACCTCCGCCACCGGTTTGTACCTCAAGGCCTCGAAGTGCTTCTTTAGACCCACCTTCAAAACAAACTTTGCCCTTTTCTTTTGAGGTGTTTAAAAAAGCGAAAATATCAATTGTGCTTGAACCGAAAGTGATTATATCAAACATAGATTAATATAATAACGAAATCCGAATGACGAATGACGAATAAATAACAAAGCCCAAATAACCAATGTTAAAAATTAGTCATTCTGGTTTTGTTCTTTGTCATTTCAAAGCTAAAATGGTTTTAATCACAGAGTCAGGGTTTAAAGAAATACTTTCAATCCCCTCTTTAATTAGCCACTTGGCAAATTCAGGGTAGTCGCTGGGTGCTTGCCCGCAAATTCCGCAATACTTTTTTCTTTTTTTACAAATCGCAATAACTTCATGAAGCATTTTTTTAACCGCCGGGTTTTTTTCATTAGCAATATGCTGTAAGGTGCCATTATCTCGGTCAATGCCCATAATAAGCTGGGTTAAATCGTTGCTGCCGATGCTCATACCATCAAAAATATTTAAAAATTCATTAGCCAACAAAACATTTGAAGGGATTTCACACATCACATATATTTTTAAGCCCTGCCCCCTTTTTAAGCCCGCTTCTTTTATAATTTTAAGCACTTTTTTGCCCTCTTCTGGGGTTCGGCAAAAAGGCACCATAATTTTTACATTATCTAAGCCGAAGACCTCTCTAACCCTTCTAATGGCCTGTAATTCCATCTTAAATGCCGGTAAAAATTCAGGACTATAATACCGCGAGGCGCCCCGATAGCCCAGCATTGGGTTTTCTTCTTCTGGTTCAAACAATTCGCCCCCAAGCAGAGTTTTATACTCGTTTGTTTTAAAGTCAGATAAGCGAACAATCACTGGTTTGGGCCAAAATGCACTAGCTATTTGCCCAATCCCTTCAGCTAATTCTTTAATAAAATATTCCCTTTTGTCTAGATGCTCTACGGTAATTGCATCTATTTTTTTAATAATACCTTCTATGTACTTTTTTTGTTTCTTGCTTTTGATTTCTAAAGATTGTTTTTTAATTTTTTCAAAATGACACAAAGCCAACGGGTGGGCTTTTATTTTTTCAGCGATAATAAACTCTTCTCTGGCCAAGCCCACGCCCGCATTAGGCAAAAAAGAACAAGCAAAAGCCGTGTCAGTGGTAGCCAAATTGAGCATTATCTTTGTTTTTAAATGATAATCCTTTTTTAAATGATATTCCTTAACAGAGTGTGGGATTTTCCCTCTAAAGACCTTTCCTAAAGCCCCAGTAGTACAATCAACTGTTAGGTCCTCTTTTTGTTTTATTTTACTTAAACCATTTTTAACCCCCACAACACAAGGTATCCCAAGTTCTCTTGCTATTATCGCGGCGTGGCAGGTTTTACCACCTTCTTCAGTTACAATTCCTGCGGCCATTGCCATTGCTGGGACCCAGTCAGGATCAGTCATTCTGGTACATAAGACCTCGCCCTTATTAAACTTAGCTATTTTAGAAACACTTTCAATTACATTGGCCTTACCCGTGCCTATTTTATTGCCAATAGCAATGCCAGTTAGAATCGGTTTTTTGCTGGTTTTGACTTGGTATTCTTTGAAAATTAATTTATCTTCAGTTGTATGGATTGTCTCGGGTCGGGATTGAACAATAAAAAGCTTACCAGTTTGGCCATCTTTAGCCCACTCAATATCTTGGGGGCTTTCATAATACTCCTCAATTTTTAAAGCCCAACGGGCTAAAGTCAAAATTTCGTTTTCAGTTAAAGAAAATTTTAAGCTATCTTCTTTTGGCACAACAACTTCTTTTAAGCCACCATTTTTACTATAAATGTATTTTTTATTTTTTCGGCCTAAATTTTTAACAACAATCGGTTTTAATTTTTTATTTCGCCCCATCTTTTTTAAGGAGGGTTTAAAAACATAAAATTCATCTGGGGTAATCTTGCCTTTAACAATCATCTCGCCAATGCCAAAAATAGAGTTAATTAAAATAACATTTTGAAAGCCGGTCTCTGTGTCCATGGTAAACATAATCCCAGAGCTAGCTAAGTCGGATCTTACCATTTTTTGAACAGCCACTGATAAAGCAATTTCCATATGCTTAAAGCCCTTTTCATCTCGGTAGGCAATAGCTCTGGCTGTAAATAAAGAAGCCAAGCATTTTTTAATAGCTGATAAAAGTTCGTATTTACCCCTTACATTAAGATAGGTCTCATGCTGGCCCGCAAAACTAGCCGTTGGCAAGTCCTCAGCAGTCGCTGAAGACCTCACAGCTACATCGCTTGCATTAGATTTATAATTTTCAGAAAGAGTTAAGTAGGAAGCAACTACTTCTTCTTTAAGGTCTTCTGGGAAGTCAGCCATTAAAATTAAATTTCTGGCTTGTCGGCTGGCTTTTTGAAGTGATTTTATACTTTTAGGGTTGTATTTTTGAAATATTTTATTTAATTTTTGGTCAATTTTATTTTCTTTTAAAAAATACCAGTAGGCCTTTGAGGTTAAACAAAATCCATCAGGAATGGCAATTCCTCTTTTAGTTAAATTAGAAAACATTTCCCCTAAAGAGCCATTTTTCCCCCCAACTAAAGATATGTCCTTTTTAGAAATTTCTTTGAACCACTTGATGTAAAGCATAGCTAGTATAAAAGCATAAGACCTAAAGCGAATATCTTTTCAGCTATTAGCTTTATGCTTTATGCCTTATGCTGTTTAATTAGTTTTGTTTTAAAAAGATGGTGATGTCGTGATCATCAACCTCGCTTGTACCTTCAAGCCAAGAAGAGTCATCACAACAAGCCGGCCTTTCATTGCTTGGGCAGCCGTCTTCTTCGCAAGTAGCATAAAGGATAGCGTAAATGCCTTCGCATTGGCCATCACAGGGGTCTTCAACTTTAGCATATCTATAAATACAAGAGTTTCCCCAGGCATCAGTTAAGGTAGTCCACTCCTTAGTTTGAATATTACCCATAAAGTTTGCGTCAAAAACTGGCTGAACAAAAGTGTCGCTAACGCCCAAAGCTACATTGCCAGCGTCCCAAACAGTGTTATGTAAAATACAATTGGGGTCGTTTAAATCGGAAACAGCCGGAAACTCATTGTGATCAGCTAAATAAAGTTGCAAGCTTTGAGCCAGTTGATAAAGTTCTTGGATTCTTCTGGCGTCCCTTGATCTACCCATCCCCCTTTGGGAAGTTAGCAAGACAACGCTCGCCAACGTTGATATAATCGCTATCACGACCAAAAGCTCAATTAAAGTGAACCCCGTTAGAAGTTTAGGACTATGCCCCTTTTTAAAAGTTTTTCTTTTAACTTCTAACGGGGTGAACCCTTTTTTATTTTTTAAAAACATATTTTTTAAAGTTACAGAGATATCATTAGCTTATTTTACCATTTAAAAACTTTAGAAACAAACAAGCAAGTTTTAAGTTGTTGAAAATTATTTGCTTGTTTACCTTTAAGAAAGTCCAAGCTGTTTTTACCTGGCTTTCCCCCAAAAAACAACTAATTATTATTTTTTCTGGAAAGGCCTTTTGTTTTTCTAAGATTATCTTAGCGATAGCTAAGGGGTCTGTCATCATCTGACTTGAAACAAGAATTAAAAGGGTGCCGACTTGTTTTTCTTGTAAGGTTTTTTCTATTTCTACTTGATAATTTTCTTTAGTGGCTGTGCCAATTAAATCTTTTAGAGAAAAATTATTCACCCCATAACTGCTTAAATAATCGCTAGCTATTACCCCAAAGCCCCCGCCATTAGTTAAAACAGCCATGTTGGCTTTTGCTTTAACAGATGTTTCTTTGAAGGGCAAAAGGGCAAAAGCCGAGCTTATCTCAAATAATTCTTCTAAAGTTTCAACTTCAAAAATACCTGCTTTTTTGAAAGCAGCTGAATAAATTTTGCCCTCACCCGATAGAGAAGCGGAATGGCTTTGCGAGGCCTGCTTTCCCTTGTTTGTTTTACCGGCCTTTAAAACAAGAATTGGCTTTGAAGAAGATAAGGCCTTAGCTTTTTCAATAAAGTTTTTTCCTGCTTTTTCTTTTAGGCCCTCTAAATAAAGGGCAACGGCCTTAGTTTCTTCGTCATCTTTTAAGTAATCAAACCAGTCAGCGAAGTTCAAGTTAGCCATATTGCCTAATGAAACCATTAAAGAAAAACCAGATAGAGTGTTTAATGATTTTTCAATAAAAACATTAATTAAAGCCCCCGATTGAGAAAGAAAAGCCACGCCTCCTTTTTTTGGTGCTAAAGTGCTAAAGGTAGCGTTAAGATTATTTTGCGAGCGTAAAATGCCAAAACAATTTGGCCCTAAAAAGGGTATCTTTGCTTCTTTTAAGGTCTTAGCCACTATGCCTTCCAAGAGCTTTCCTTCTTGGCCTATTTCAGCAAAGTTAGCTGAAATAATAATCACGGCCTTAACTTGTTTTAAAACACACTCTTTAGTTATTTGAGGAACAACTTTAGAGGGAACTGCTATGATAACTAAATCAATCCCCTCTTTTATGTCAACCAAAGAAGCAAAGCATTTCTTTTTAAAAAGAATTTTTTTGGTTGGGTTAACAAAGAAAAGCTGGGCCTTGTTTTTTAAAAGATTTTGGACCAAAGCCAAACCAACCGAGCCACTTCTATTAGTGGCTCCGACAATGGCGATTGTTTTTGGCTTAATAAATGCTTTTAACATAAAATGACGAAATGGCGCTTAGGTGAAAAAATTGAACGATCGTTCAATTTTTTCACTTAAGTATTTTAACATCAGCTATTTTGATGGTTTTGCCCTTTGCGATTATCGGGTTAAAATCAACCTCTTTAATTTGAGGGTTTTTAGCTCCTAAAATAGAAATTTGCCTTAAAAGCAAAGCTAAAACATTTAAATCCACTTTTGGTTGATTGCGAAAGCCCCCTAAAACCTTTTTACCTTTTAAAGAAGTAATCATTTCTTTTGCCTCTTTGGGGGTTAAAGGGCAAATCCCAAAAGCGATGTCATTTAGGGCTTCAACAAAAATACCCCCTAAACCAAACATTATGATAGAACCAAAGACCTGGTCTTGCTTTAAACCACAAAAGAGTTCAAGGCCTTGAAGTTGTTCTTGAACTAAAATACCTTCAAAGCCCTTGTCATTTTTACTTTTTAAAATAAATTCTGAAAAGGCCTGTTGGGCTTCTTTCTCGTTTTGAATGTTTGTTTTTAAAAGGTTTTTTTCTGTGCGATGTAAAACATTAGTTGAAAAAACCTTCAAAACCAAAGGAAATCCCACCTGCTCTGTCGCTTTTTCTAATTCCCCTTCAATCAAATTAACTCCTGCAAGCAAAATTGTCTTTGCTACTGGCAAATTATATTTTATTAACAAAGCATTTGTTTCCTTAAAACTTAACATTTTTTATATTTTTTGAGATAGCCGTACGAGGGCAGACCTCGTACGGAGCTTAATTATCAATTATCAATTATTAATTATTAATTATTGTTGCAAAGCAAGGGGTTGGTGGGTTGCAAGGCCTGCGGTATAGTGCTGTTGGATAACGGCTAAAGGCAAGGGAGTACTATATAATCTAACTTCGTCAATAGAACCACGATAATATCGATCGTGGCCTATTCCGCTATAAACATTCGCTGCAAAAGGAGTGCTTATGGCTTGCGTCCAGTTGGTTCTTTTTACTTTCAATTTGCCGTTGATATAAACAGCCACGGTATTAGTGGGCTTATCCCAAGTAGCTACAATATGTGTCCAAGTACCATTTGAAAAAACACCAGCGGTTGGAAATGTGACATCAATCGGGCAACATCCACCGTCAGGGACAATGCGAAAATAAAATGTAGTGCTCCATTGGTCAACAATAATCATTTGCCCTAACCCGTTGCCCCACGAACCAGGCGGACTTGTTTGAAATGAACCCTGATAAGACCCGTCCCCTCCGTTCCAGCCAGCTGGCTTAACCCATTCCTCAAATGTACCCCTTACATTGGACGCCTCTTTTAGTGGAAAAGCAACATAGTCGTTGCCGTCAAAAGATAAAGCATTATTCACGATGCCCTTGACCCAAGTGGTGCCAGAGACAGTGCCGTGCAACTGGTTGAAATAATTGTCTTTAGCTACGGTGCCTGATGTCTCGTCAAATGTCCACCAAGCCACCATTTCAGATTGCAAAGCGCCCCGCAGGGAATCCGAGAACTGCAAGCCCTGCGCTAATCGCGCTTTTTTTGAGCTCCCGGAAAACTTACCAAAACCACCGAAGCCAAAACCCCGATGATACTAATTACCACCAATAGCTCTAATAAAGTGAAACCTGATTTATAATCGCTTGACATTGTTTTTTGGTTTGATATAATGAAGTTGTAACTCCACCCCGATTTATTTATCGGGGTTTATTTTTTTCTTACAAAATCCTTAATGTCCTCAAAAAATAAATGGTAAACTCGACGAATCTCCCACGCTACCCGCTCTTCAAAACAGGTTATTAAAAAACCTTTTTTATTTTCCAAACAATAATTTTTCGCTTCTAGAAAATCGCTGTCCCCGCTCATAATAATCGCTAAATCAATTTCAGCGATATGGCGGGCAATATCAAAAGCTATTTCTACATCAAAATTACACTTGTGTTTGAAATCAACTTTTTGGTCATCTAAATAAATTTTTTTCAACGGTTTAGTTTTTACTTGAAAACCAATTTTTGTTAGTTTTTCTTTCAGCTTCTCGTTCTCAAAACGACCTTTCTCCGTCAAGGGCATACCGAGATAATAAAACCAAATAGCAGATTGTAAATTGTCTTCAAAAAACTTTTTTGTTTTTTCCCAGTCAATTTCCCAACCAACCCGCTTTTGCATATA
>Ga0210019_1002825_pt1 | contig 16415 bp, 12 predicted proteins | sample CryGeyCG2114_020_2_FD_183969 | JGI IMG/M metagenome (GOLD analysis project Ga0210019, IMG submission 183969) | Groundwater microbial communities from aquifer - Crystal Geyser CG11_big_fil_rev_8/21/14_0.20 (SPAdes) (version 2) | ecosystem: Environmental > Aquatic > Deep subsurface > Groundwater ...
ATTAAGTCATTGATATTAAATGATAAAAAGTGCCCGCCCAAGCGGCCCTGATCCAGTGGAAAATAAAACCGTTTTCCACCATCGTCCTTATGCGGAGTCCGAAGACTGCCTCACTCTCACCAGTTTCACAAAATGACTAAGAAAAGCCAGAAAAATTGCAACAAACAAGCCCAATACCGCTCCAGTTGTGACTATTTTTATTTTTTCAGGCTCAAAGGGTTGATCTGGTGGAATACTGGTCTGGCTTATAATGGCAGGCTCAAAGGTTAAATTTGACAAATCGATCTTAGATAATTCCGCTATTTTCAATTTCAAACTAGCAACTTCTTTATTTTTTGGGTAGGAGATTGGTTCACGCCTCAGCATTGCCAACTCTTGCTCAAGAGCATACTGCCCATATACATACCACAGCGGCAATGCCTCCTCCAACACCTCATCCTTCCTAAGTACAAAGGCCGAGGATGAAATAATTGAGGAACTATTAAAATTATTTTTCACAACACCCAGTTTTTTAGCGATTTCGAGGTTGTTTAATAAATGACGGATTTTTTGTTCCCGCTCTAGCTTTGCTTCTGCAAGGTAGGTTTCCAGATTTGCCGAGAGCTTGCTTAATTGGCTTTTAATTATCTGTTGTAACGATACTTTTAAATTATTTACAGTCTCCACTAGTGCCGATTCCGCCAGCGCATTTAAAAAGTCTGCCATGACCTTTGGTTTCGTTCCCACCATTTCCAAATAAGTAAATTGGCCATTACCTGGTTTTATTTGTAGCGCATTACTGATTTCCCCCAAAACCACCTTTCTCTTATCAGCATCCTGGTTGCCACCCAAGAATTTTTCAAGAAATTTTCCTTCATTAAATACTTTTTCTTGTAGTTGAGAAGACTGGATGGTTATTAAAAAATTTTGAAACAGCCAGGGGCCATATTTCCCCGGTTCTTTTCCCTGGGCTTTATTTTCATCTAAACCATGTAAAAGTGAAACTACATTGTCAGGAAAATAAAAAAACAAATCAGGCTTATCAGACGGTAGGAAACCAATCGTTGCCCGAAATTTCGGGGTGAAAGATTGAGCATACAATATTGATCCCAGGATAAAAATGGATAAAACAACAAGTATAAGATTTTTTTTTCTGACTAGAACTGCAAGTACATCTAAAAGGTTTACCTCATCTTCAGGAACGGTAGAGGAATGTCGAGTGTGATCAGGCGGGGAAGGTAATGGTCGTTGTTGCTCGGTCATAAGCTGGTTTTAAATATTATTGGTTGATGATATATAAGATGTTTTTCTTAACAGGTGGGGCTAGCTGATTCTATACGAGCCCAATGTCAACATGCGGTTTAGGGCCGATCCCTCCAGCACATATGAACCAGAAAATTTTCTTCAAATGGATTCCTTCTGCATGAGGAAGCCATTATTAATTATCTGGAATGAAAGAACAACCGCATAACCTGCCTACAAAACGAATATTACATGCACACCATACAACAGCTCTTTAGCAATTCCAATATAAATTTAGGATTCCCCAGCCATTGCTTCATTGCGAGTTTGGCGAAATCCAGCCATTGCCCTTCTCTCATGAATTGATCTTCTATTAATTTGACTGGTTAATAAAGTAGCGTTTTTCTGGCCTGCTGGCCATTCCTCGAATTATAATAAATTCATGAAACCGCTTGCCCTTTTTGCTTTCTTGGTACTTGTGCCGAGCCCAGCCTATTCATCTGAAATGGTAGAAGTACCAGCGGGAGAATTTGAAATGGGAAACAATGCAGATCGCTACGCCCTTCCAAAGAAAACCTTGAGGCTTGGGGCATTCTCCATCGACCGGTTTGAAGTGACCAACAAAGAATTCCAACAACAGTTTTCAAACCATAGTTTCTGGAAAGGCTCGGGGGCTCACCCTGTCACCAACATAACCTGGGATCAGGCTAAAACCTACTGTGAGCAGGTTGGCAAACGCCTGCCCACGGAAGAAGAATGGGAAAAGTCCGCCCGTGGCACCGATGCCCGGCTTTACCCTTGGGGAAATGAGCCCCTCCACAAGAAACCACATCCGTTTTACTCGGGAATCATCAAACGTAAAGTTGGACTCAACAAAAAGGATACCTCTCCATACGGAGTCCGTGACATGGCAGGCTCGGTCTGGGAGTGGACTGAAAGTGGTAAAAATGGGGAAAAGGTCGCCCGCGGTGGACTGTGGAACCATCACCTGGATTACGAATACGGCAAAACTTTTGACCGCAACCTGATCGCTCCTTCTGAACGATTCATCTTTCTGGGGTTTCGATGCGCCAAATCGGAAAATTAACGCGCCGAATTTTTCTACAAGGCGGACTTGCGACAGTCGCCCTGCTTTTATGGAACGGGTTTCGAGGCCCTACAAAAGCCTGGGCCGCCGATCCGTTTTCAGGAACCGATTTCGTGGGCAAAACCCGGGAAGGAAAACACAGCTCGTTTTATATCAATTTTTGGAAACCAATGCGCAGAATCAACCCCGAAACATGGACGTTGAAAATAAGCGGTTTGTGCGAAACATCAAAAACTTTTACGCTGGGTGAGTTGCGGGCTCTTCCGATGCGATCGCAATCTTCCAGGCTCAAGTGTGTGGAATGCTGGTCGGCCCGTGCCGAATGGGGCGGGTTCTCCCCAAAAGAACTTGAGCCAATGGTTCGACCTCACGCTTCTGCCCAGGGGGTGGTGTTCCATTGTGGTGATGAATACAAAGAATACCTGCCACTTGAGGCATTACATCAGGACCGGGTTCTCCTGGCGCACACCATGAACGGCGCACCTCTTTCTGACGCACACGGCTTCCCCCTGCGGTTGATCGCTCCCGCAAAATACGGATACAAAAATCCTAAAGCAATTCTGGAAATGGAGTATGTTGACGAACAGCAGGTGGGCACCTGGAGCAAGATCGGCCCCTACTCTCCAGATGGCACCATCCTGCCCGGCTGGGACCATCCCCTCGAATATGGCAAAGAGGCCCGGAGAATCCCTGGCGGAGAAATCACCTACTAGGCCAGCTTGCAGAAAAAGCCCTATTCCCGCCGGGCTTGGCCCGGCTAGCGGGGGCTGGCGGCGATGTTGCCCCCGTCTATGGTGAGAATGCTTCCCGTGGTTTTTTCTGCCAGAGCAAGATGGAGGAACCCCTGCGCCACATCGGTGTCATAGACTTCCTGTTGCAGGAGGTTGTTTTTGAAATAGTCATCGGGCGAGAGTCCACGGGCAGTCGCCCTTTCTTTCAGAACATCTTCAGAGAACAAAGCCGTGCGAATTCGATCCGCATTGATGGCGTTGGCGCGGATGCCATAAGACCCGTAGTCCAGCGCATACTGTTTGGTAAGTGCCACCACTGCGGCCTTGGGAAGCGCATAAGGACCAAAATGTTTTCCCGGGTTAAACGCCGCCTTGGAGGCATTGAACAACAAAACACCCCCTGTCTTTTGAATCAGGAACAACCGCAAAGCCTCAGAGGCCAGCACCTGATGGGCAAAAAAGTTCAACTCGAAACTGGCGCGCAATGTTTTCATGTCCGTTTCACCAATCGCACCCTGCGGCGCATTGCCCGCATTCGAAACCAGAATATCAACACCGCCAAACGTCTGCACCACCTGTTCAAACGATTGGCGCACGGCCGATTCATCTGTCACATCCAAAACCCGGCTCGTGATCCCGACTTTGGACTTTTTGCGTATTGCCTCAGCGGCCTCTTCCAATTTATCTTCCGTCACATCGACAAGAAAAAGATTGGCCCCCTGCTCGGCAAACAGCCTGGCGGTGGCCAAACCAATTCCAGAAGCGGCGCCGGTGATATAGACCACCTTGCCCTGCAATGCCAAAGCTTTGCTTTTGCCCAGCTTGGCCTGTTCCAGAGACCAGTATTCCATGTCGAACAGGTCGCTGGAACCAAGCGGTTCATACGTGCCCACTGAAAAAGATTTATGAATGATATCAATCGTATGCTGGTAAATATCGGCTGAGATATGAGTCTCTTTAACCGTTTTACCAATCGTCACCAACCCTAACCCGGCAACCAGAAAAATCCGGGGCAGTCGGTCCAGTTCGGTTTTATCCACCCCTTTGGCAGATTTGTTGGCCTCAAAATATTGGTGATAATTATCGCAGTAAGCGTTCAGGGCCAGGAGAACTTCCCCCCGCAACCTGTCCGGGTCCTGCCATTGTTGTAAATTCAGAAGCAGGGGTTTTTGTTTGGTGCGGATAACGTGATCCGGGGTAGCCGTGCCGACCTGGGACCAGGTCTCACACTCCTTGCTGGAGGCAAACGCTTTGGCCTGATCATCAGCACGATGATGCAGTACCCAGTCTTTACCGGACTGCTCTTTATAAAGGCCGCGAAGCACAGGCGCCAAGGCATTCATCAGCATTTCCCCGTTGGCCTGCAAGACGGGGCCGACAAGAGGCGTGAGGGGTTTTAGCGTCTTTTTTTGGATATACTCTTCCAGCAGAGCCACCGCATGAATATGCCGGTCATAACTTTCTTTCGCGGTATTGCCAAAGGTGAACAACCCGTGGTTGATGAGCAGGAGCCCCTCCACATCAGGATTCTTTTCATATGCCTCGGCGGCGGCTTTGGCGAGCGCAAAACCCGGCATGATGTATGGGACAATCCCTATTCTGTCTCCAAAAATTTCCTTGCAGATTTTCTCCGCAGTCGGCTGATTGGCGATGATCAAACTGGCATCTGCGTGCGAGTGATCAATAAATTTATGGGGTAAAAATGCGTGCAAAAGTGTTTCCACTGACGGATTGGGGGAAGACGCGTCCAACAGGTGCGTTCTCTGCTCATTGACCATGTCCTCATCACTCAACCGGTCCAGGCTTCTCAATTTCTGTAAATGATCGAGCAAAACTCCGGGAAGGCCCGGCGGCTCCAGCGTATCCAGATCCCAGCCACTGCCTTTGACATAAAGTACATCCACCTCTTCGTTCACCTTGTTGCGGGTGCGCGACTTGACCGAGGTGTTGCCTCCACCATGGAGAACCAGCGAGGGGTCCGCGCCGATCAATCGAGACGTGTAAATGCGAAGGGCAATATCTTCTGAGACATCGTTATACTTTTCAATAGCCGCTTTGGCAGATGAGTCATTCCATTTATTTTCCATAGTTCTTCCGAAAGAATATTTCGCGTTTAAAGATCACCGGTTTCCCGGTACAACTTGTAGCCGCTGACCGCTATGACTCCGACCAGTGCAACAGGAGGAAGCAACCAGAAATAAAAAGGGTACCCAAACAAACGCATGTAATACCACCAAAAATTAGGCGCATTGACCGCCAACCCATTTTCCAGAACCACCTCGATATCCGCCCCCAGGAACCGCTCGCCCTTTTTTGCCAGTGAAACCATTTGCGCCATTTGAAAATCATCATCCAGATTTTCAAAAACCACCGCAACCTGCCTGAACTGACCGATCAACTGGGAATACTTCGGGGAGAATAAAATCTGATCGTGACCTGAACTTCCAAAGTCCCGGTTCATTTCATAGTAGTAGCGGGCAATATTGACCGTTACTGAAGGCAACTGGATTAATATTCCCATTGCCATCACCACCAGGACGGGAATTTTAACAGCTTGTTTATACTCCCGCAAAAGAAAGCCAATGGGCAAAATTAAATAGGGCAAGACCCCCAGCATCAACCTTGGCCCCCAACTCATGCCCCCCTGCCAACTCCCCCAGAAGGAAAACAATAGCAGGTGCGAAACAACGATCCAACCAAAAAGCAAAGTTATTTTTCTTTGTTTTTGAAAACAAAGCGTGAAAGACAGGCACCCAAAAATGGTTAAAGGATTGAACAAAAACAGCGATTTCCCGGGAGAAAAAAGAAGGCCGAATAAACCAACCATAAACCGGCCGGAAAACTTTTCATATCCGGTTTCCAGGGGGTCCGCAAAACGGACATAATTATAGGCCATGATAAGAATCAGGACGGCGATAACAGGAATCGCGGAACGGACCAAGTCCATGACCAGGGCATTCACACTTTTCTCTTCCGATTCGGCCCACACCATCCATTGGTAAATAATGAATCCCGGCACCGCCACCAATACCGGCAGTCTGCAAAAAATCGCTAATGCCAGGAACGTCCCCGCCCAGAGCAAATCCCGTTTCCGCGTCAAGGGGTCTTGGCCCGTCACAAAATACACCGCTGACAGTAGCAACAATGTGGTGACCGGTTCGCTCATGAAATCTTCAGAGTAATACCAGGCAATGGTGGATAACCCAAACCCGGCGGCTAAAAACAAACCGGTTCCTGGACTAAAATCGAACCGCTCCCTTGCAAATCGATAAACCATCAGGCAACTGAGCGCCGTAAGAAAGGCATTGATCATGCTGACAGCAAACTGCGTTGCCAAAGAGGCCTCAATGCCTAACAAAATGGATAAAGCCTTGCCCAATAGGTAAAAAGGAATAGCCAGAATGCTCATGCCTAACCCATATTTAGAAAATTTCGAGCCCTCATTATCTTCCAGGGTAACCATTTCGGAAAAACTCACGCTTTGGTTTTCCACCATGGCCTGGGTAAGAAGGAACATGATTTTCCCATCTGCCGACTGGATGGACCCCTGCCCGGTCAGGGCATAGATGGAAAAGAAAAAAAGGAAAAGCGTCAAATGGATTTTAGGCTTACTCATTTGGAATAAAAACTCTGGCAAGAAAATGCTTGAGAAAGGACTTCGTAACTCCTTGTTTATCATAATATTTCAGGTCGGTCAAAAATTGGTCTTTAGCTTTCGGCGGTTTCCTGTTACAAAGCCTGCTGAACTGAATAAACTTCTGTGTTAAGGTTGGAAAAATGCTTGCTCAAATACATGTAACATTCAAGGAAGGTGTTCTCGATCCACAGGGAAAAACTGTTCACCACGCGCTGAACGATTTAGGATATGATGAAGTTCTGGATGTGAATATCGGAAAATATCTTGAAATCAAACTTGATTCTGCATCGGAGGAGGAAGCCGAGATACGCGTCCGGGAAATGTGCGAACGACTCCTGGCGAATACGGTGATTGAATCCTTCCGTTTTACCCTTGTACCTACTGAATAACACTCCAAAACGAATCGAACCGGCATAAAATGAAGTGTGGCATTGTTGTATTTCCGGGGTCCAATTGTGACCACGATTGTTATCATATCCTCAAGCACATTCTGAATCAGGAGACCCACTGGCTGTGGCATAAAGAAGAGGCCAATCTGGAGTCCTTCGATTTGATAGTTCTGCCAGGCGGCTTTTCTTATGGGGATTACCTGCGGGCCGGAGCGATTGCCCGTTTTTCTCCTATTATGAATTCCATCATCGGCTTTGCCAAAGCCGGAGGCAAGGTGCTTGGTATCTGCAACGGATTCCAGGTTCTTTTGGAATCCAACCTGCTTCCCGGAGCGTTGATCCAGAACCAGTCGCGGAAATTCATCTGCAAAAATGTGTCTGTCCGTGTTGAAAACCTCGACACCCCTTTCACCCGGCTTTGTGGAGAAAATCGGGTTCTGGAAATTCCGATCGCGCATCATCAAGGGAGTTACTACATCGACCCCTTCTCCTTGAACGAGCTTGAGGAAAAAGGACAGATCCTTTTCCGGTATTGCGATACAGAAGGGAATATTTCCGCTGAGTCCAATCCCAACGGTTCTGTGGGTTCTGTGGCCGGGTTAACCAATGAGCAAAAAAACGTGATGGGCATGATGCCGCATCCCGAGCGTTGTGCCGACCCGCAGTTAGCTGGTACAGACGGCCAAATTATTTTTCAATCCCTTATTTCAAATTTCTAATACTGTGGACAAACCTGAAAAAAACCGACCCGGCCCCGAGATCACCCCGCAGATTGTGAAGGAACACGGTTTGACTGTGGAAGAGTTCCGGCGCATCCTTGACCTGATAGGTCGCCCCCCGAACCTGACGGAGTTGGGCATTTTTTCCGTCATGTGGAGTGAGCACTGCAGTTATAAAAGTTCCCGGCCTTATTTGAGAAAACTCCCGGTCGAAGGCCCCAATGTTTTGCAAGGCCCCGGAGAAAACGCGGGTGTCATAGATATTGGCGATGGCCTGGCTGTCGCCTTCAAAATTGAAAGCCACAACCACCCCTCCTTTATCGAACCTCGTCAGGGTGCGGCAACCGGTGTTGGTGGAATAATGCGAGATATTTTCACCATGGGAGCACGACCGATCGCTTTATTGAACTCCTTACGATTCGGCGAACTGGATGAACCCCGTACCCGGTTTCTACTTCATGGCGTGGTCGATGGCATCTCCAGTTACGGAAACTGTACCGGAGTTCCCACGGTTGGCGGGGAAATTTACTTTGACGCCTGCTACAACGGCAATATTCTGGTCAACGCATTCTGCCTGGGGTTGGTCAAAGCGGATCGAATCTTCCTCGCCGGTGCCGGAGGAGTGGGCAACCAGATTCTTTATGTCGGCTCCAAAACCGGGCGCGATGGGATTCATGGGGCCAGCCTCCTGGCTTCCTCCGAGTTTGATGAAACCACGGAAGAAAAACGGCCCACCGTGCAGGTTGGCGACCCCTTCACAGAAAAACTGCTGATCGAAGCCTGTCTGGAATTGTTTGGGTGCGACTGGGTGGTCGGAGTACAGGATATGGGAGCCGCAGGACTCACTTCATCTTCATTTGAAATGGCACACCGGGCCGAAACCGGAGTGTTCATGGATCTGTCCAAGGTTCCTTTGAGGGAAGAAGGCATGATCCCTTACGAAATTTTACTTTCCGAGTCGCAGGAGCGCATGTTGTTCGTGGTCAAACCGGGTCATGAAGATGAAGCTCTTGCCATTCTTGATAAATGGGGACTGGACGCGGCCATCATCGGCGAAGTGATCGAGGAACCCTGCGTGCGCATCCAGTTTGAAGGCCAGGAAGTGGTTAACCTGCCGATCATTCCCGTTGTCGATGGTGCGCTGGACCTGAAGCGACCCGCAGAACGCCCCGGATACCTCGATGAGGTGGTGCATATAAGCCTGACCGAGTTTCCCGACTTTACACGCGGAGACAGGGCTTTGAAAAAACTTCTGGCCTGCCCCAATATCGCCAGCAAGGAATGGGTCTACGAGCAATATGACCACATGGTGCGCCTGAACACGCTGGTTTTGCCCGGCTCAGACGCGGCCGTCCTGCGCATCAAGGATACAAATAAAGCGATAGCCATTTCGGTAGATTGCAATAGCCGCTACTGCTATCTCGACCCCTATGAAGGTGCCGCCATCGCTGTTGCTGAAGCCTGCCGCAATGTGGTGTGTTCCGGGGCCAAACCCATAGGCCTGACCAATTGCCTGAATTTTGGCAACCCGGAAAAACCCGAAATCATGTGGCAATTTCAACAAGCCGTGGAAGGTATGGGGGATGCCTGCAGGTTTTTTGATATTCCGGTAGTCAGTGGTAACGTCAGCCTTTATAATGAAACTAAAGGAGTCGCAATTTACCCAACCCCCACTGTGGCTGTGGTCGGCCTGATTGAGGATCAGCGGAAGGTCATGACCCAGGGGTTTAAAAAATCAGGAGATCGAATCGCTCTCATCGGCTTTACCATGGAGGAGCTGGGGGGGACCGAATACCTGAAAGTCATGTTTGATCGTAGCGAGGGAAAACCTCCCGTTCTGGATCGAAAGCACGAAAAACAGGTGCAAGATTTTTGCCGGAAACTGATTCAAGAAGGCCTCATTTCTTCGGCTCATGATTGCTCTGAAGGAGGGCTGGCGATCGCGGTGGCAGAATCTTGCTTCTCACCGGGATGTCAGACTTTGGGTGCCACGCTCACTCTGGATTCCACATTAAGAAACGACACCTTGCTATTCGGGGAAACCCAATCGCGGATTGTTATTTCTTTCCCTGAAGAACGAATTAACGAAATTGAAGACCTGGCAATGGCATTCCCGGTCGATTTTTCCCTGATTGGCAAAGTCGGGGGCTCTCATTTCACGATAACCGTTAATGGGAAAGAAGTTGTTAAACAGGAAATAGAAGTTTTAAAAGAAATCTGGAAAACTTCACTGGGGAACTATGCTGGACAAACTACATGAAGAATGCGGGGTCGTAGGAGTATATGGCCATCCTGAGGCCGCCAATCTGGTTTATCTCGGGCTCTACGCCCTGCAACACCGGGGGCAGGAAAGCGCGGGCATTGTCGCCAGCAACCATTCCAGACTGCATATTGAATTAGGAATGGGGCTGGTCGCCGACATCTTCAACCCCGAGCGCATCCTGCAACTACCGGGTCCTTTGGCCATCGGTCATAACCGCTATTCCACAGCGGGAAAAAGCGAGTTGGTCAACGCCCAACCCTGCATGATTAATTATTCTGCCGGGTCACTGGCCCTCGCCCATAACGGCAACCTCGTCAACGCTCAAACCATTCGTAAAGAGTTGGGGGATAAAGGGGCAATATTCATGTCCACCAACGACAGCGAAGTCATCGTGCATTTAATGGCCCAGTCGAAAGCCGATACTTTCGTGGACCGGGCCGCCGATGCCTTAAGCCAGGTCAGCGGCGCCTATTCCCTAGTCCTGATGACAGAGACCGAGTTGGTGGCCGCCCGTGACCCACACGGATTTCGCCCTCTTTGTCTCGGCAAGCTCGATGGCGGCTACATCGTAGCCTCAGAAACCTGTGTTATGGATCTAATCGAAGCCGAATTCATACGCGAGGTCGAGCCCGGCGAGTTGATCCTGATCAACGAACAAGGACTGCAATCATTTTTCCCGTTTAAAAAAGCCGACCCGAAACATTGTGTATTTGAGCATATTTATTTTGCGCGACCCGACAGCTATATCTTTGGGGACCATGTATATAGCGTTCGCAAGAACATGGGTCGAGCCATGGCACAGGAAAGCCCCGCTGATGTCGATATCGTTGTGCCTGTTCCCGACTCGGGGGTTGTGTCGGCAATGGGTTTCGCCGAAGAGAGCGGAATTCCTTTTGAAATGGGTCTCATTCGCAATCATTATGTCGGCAGGACATTCATTGAACCACAATCCCAGATTCGACATTTTGGCGTAAAACTGAAACTGAATCCGGTAAAGACAATGATCGCCGGCAAACGCATTGCGATCATCGATGATTCCATAGTCCGCGGCACTACCAGCCGCAAGATCGTAAAAATGCTCCGGGATGCGGGGGCCAAGGAAGTGCATCTTCGCATTTCGTCTCCACCCATCCTGCATTCCTGCTATTACGGCATCGACACGCCCAACACAGAAGAGCTGGTCGGTCATAAGTACAGTCTCGAAGAGACATGCAAATATCTGGCGGCGGACTCCCTGGCCTATCTCAGCCTGGAAAAAATGCAACAGGTGCTGGAAAATGGTAAGAAAAAGTTCTGCTCCGCCTGCTTCGATGGAAATTATCCCGTCCCGATCATCGACAAAAAACTGGCCGCCAGCCAACTGGGGTTATTCGCTAACGAACCTCCTCAGTAAACCTGGCGGTGTTTAAGGCGCGGGAACTGCTTTAACCGGTGGAAGCACCTGGGCTTCTTCCAGAAGTTCGCCCAACCCCGCAAGGTCTTTTCGATATTGCGCCAGAGACTGGTCCAGGTTTCCCTGCGCTTCCACAATGCGACGGTACGTGTTGCGAATATTGTCATAATCGCTCTTGCTCAAAACCAGCTTCTGATCCCTGGCGGCTTGAGACGTAGAAGAGGAGGAGACTCCAGCCACCGGTTGACCAATAACCTTACGAGGTTCACGGGCAAAGCCGGTGAATATTTTCTCCAACGCTGAGTCCAAAGTACGTTCCATGGCGATGGTGTCTTCATAACCAACGATAACACGCTTTAGTTCAGGAATCTTTCCAGCATCGGCTTTCAAATACAAAGGCCGCACATAAACCAAAGACTCTTCAATGGGAATGACCAGAAGAGTTCCCTGAATAACACTCGACCCGCGTTGGTCCCACAACGAAATTTGCCGGGAAATTTCCGCGTCCTGATTGATCCGGGCCACGATCTGGCTGGGACCAAATATCAGCTTCTGTTTGGGAAAGGTATAGACGTCCAGCTTGCCATACTGTTCCCCATCACTTCGTGCCACCATCCAGGCTGACAGGTTGCTCTTCCCTCTCGGCGTATAAGGAAGCATGAGAATGTATTCCTCTTTATCCTCGCCCGGCAATTTCATGATGGTGTAATAAGGCTTCATGATATTGCCATCTATTTCTGGTATTTCCCACTGGTCTTCCTTGTTATAGAAAACCTGCGGCCGTTTCATATGATAGGTGGCGTAAATATGTGTCTGGATCCTGAACAGGTCGGAAGGATACCGGATGTGACTGCGCAAATCTTCCGGCATCTGACTCAGGTTTTGAAACAGGTCGGGGAAAATATTGCGGTAGGTCTGGATAACCGGGTCGGCCTTATCGGCGACATAAAAATTCATTGAGCCATCATAGGCATCAATGGAAATTTTTACAGAGTTGCGCACATAATTGCCGAACCGGGGGATTTTGGGGGAATAGGGAAAATGGTCGCTCACCGTATACGCATCATAGAGCCAAATCAGGCGGCCTTCTGAGATTACCAGATAGGGATCACTGTCCAGCCTGAGGAATGGCACTACTTTCTGCACCCGGTCGGTGATATTGCGGTACATCAGAACCCGGCTGTCAGCATTAATATCCTCGGAAAAAAGGATTTTAAGGGCTTTGAAGCGGGCCGCCAGAACAAGCTTGCGAAAAAATGAGCCCACTAAAAACCCACCCTTTCCTTCATAGTTCTTGTATACATTTTTCTCGCCTTCCGGGTAATCAAATTCTTTGGTCCCGGTGTTGACAAAAACATGATCGTTAGCCAACTCACCAAAATAAATTTCGGGGCGACTCACCACCAAATCTATGCTGGACTGCGGAGGAATATCCTTAATGAGTAGCACCGGCAATCCTTCCGGAGTAACCTGGTTAACAGGACTCAGCGCAACTCCGTAGCCATGCGTGAAAGTCAGGTGTTCGTTAATCCATGTTCGATTGGGCAGGTTGGAGGAAAGCAGTTCCCGCGGCGACAACAAAGTCTGGCGATAATCCCCGTTAATGCGGTACCGGTCATTGTCTACAGACTGGAACTGATAATAGGTCCTGATTTCCTGAATCTGCCCCAGAGTATCCAGAAGTGGCTCCTGATCCCAGAGCCGGATATTTTCGATGGTGGTGGCGTTTTTCCTGATGCTGTCAGCGGTTAGGGCCGCAGAACCGGAAAGCTCATGCGTCTCGGTCTGGCTGAGCCCATACGCCGTTAAGGCGCCTGCAATAGTGTGTTCAATATAAGGGGCTTCCTTGACCAATTCATTCGGAACCACTACAAATCTCTGTAAAATCTTCGGATAAAAATTGGCAACAAAGAAAACCAGTGCCAATCCCACACCTGAAAGCATAATCTTTTTCATACCGGGCCGAATAAGCCCCATAAATGAAAACAGGGCAGAAATCAGGGAAGTAATAACCAGAATATAAAGAACGGGAATTTTTCCATTGTCATCGGAAAATCCGATTCCAGCAATCAAACTGCCCCCCTCAGTCAGCAATTCATAACGCTGAAGATAAAACTCGCTGGCAAACAAAAGGAAAAACAAACCCGCAAGCCCGGAAAGGGTGCGTCGCGCATCAGGAAGAAGGACCACCCCGGTCGGCCCGACATAAATAAAACGCTTGAAAAAATAGATAATCCCTACGCCGAGAGAAAGCACAATCATCGTTTCCCACAACAAGGACTTCACCAGCAACCAGAAAGGCAGGGTAAAAAAGTAAAAGGAGATATCTTTGCCATAAATGGGGTCAACCTCTCCATACGGGGAAGCGTTTAAGTATTGCAGAGGAATTTCCCATTGCTGGGCCATCACCAGGCCGGTCATGACCGCTAAAACCAAAGGAGCTGACAGTATCAACACTTTTAAATTGCTGGCCAGGATATCCAGCAATGGCACATCCCGCCGGACTTGGTCCGACAAGAGAACCGGCAGGTGGGAGGTTTTCTTGTACACATGATTTAAAAATCCAAATGTGATCAAAAAAAACAAAACACTGATCAGTAAGCCAAACCCGAACTGAGAAACCAAAATCGTCCACAAAACAGAGGTGATTCCATGACTTTCAAACCACAGCCAATCTATATAAAAAGAAAGAACCTTGTCGGCAAATAAGGAACCGGCAAAAACAACTGCCGCCAGAATGAGCAACCACTTTTTAATCGTTTCCATGTTTTACCTTAGTTTTCCTTCCATTTTATGGAACAACCCATTGCGGGAATCTGGTCTGAGGGTACTTCTTTTCCGGCCACAATACAGTCCAGAGCCTCTTTCAAATCCCGTCGCGTCACTTTTTCTTCATTCTCCCAGTTATCATCAATTCTTCCCCGGTACAAAAGTTTTCGCTCCGGTCCATAAACATAAATATCAGGCGTACACACTGCGTTATAGGCACTGGCCGTCTTTTGTGAAGCATCAAACAAATAGGGGAAATTTATACCCTTTTCTTTGGCGATCTTCCGCATATTTTCAAAAGAATCATCGGGGTAGCGTTCTACATCATTGGAATTGAAGCCCACAAACTGGACTCCTTGAGTCCCGGTCTCTGCCTGCAAATCAATCAGCCTTTGCAACACCGCCTTGACATAAGGGCAATGGTTGCACATGAAAATGACCACAAGGACATTCTTATCTGAAAAACTATCCAGAGAATATTTTTTCCCGTCCACTCCGGGAAGTTGAAAATTTACAGCAGGAGTTCCCAACGGAACCATGGTGGAATGCATTAAAGCCATTGTGAATTTTTGAAGCCAGAGCTTTTATTAAAAAGGATTGATGAGTTCATGCTACCAGCCTTTCGGAACCGGCTCAACACAAAACTCGGATTTCTCAAGTGGACGACTTGCAGGTCATTCCCGTAACACGGCAGGTATAACAGGCAGGATGCGACAAGGGAAAGGGCCGTAAAGTTTCTTCGATAGTATTTCCCATACGGGCCATCGGATTATCAACAAGAATCGGGCAGACGTAAACACCTTCTCCCGTCGCCATGCGCGAGGTTGCGCATTGGAGTTGGGTGATGTCAAAATTTTCGAAGCATGCTTCGGTCACACGCTCTTCATCAGTATAAGGACGCTCATTTTCAGCCAGTTTTCCCAGCATGAAACCAGGTAGTATTTTGATTTGCGGTTGAGGAACCCGATTAGCACGGAGAAACTCGATGAACTGCAATTCCATTTCGCCATCCAGTTCCTCTTCCCATGAACGCGTAATGGTGAGTATCGGCGAAAACCCCGCCTCGGCAAGGTGCCCAATTCCGGTGACGGCTTTTTTGTACGCGCTTTTTCCGCGTATGGCATCGTTGGCCGATTCTTCAAAACTTTCCATACTCACCCGAAAACGCAAAGGGTGGCGGGAGGCCTTCTGGATCTCTTGCAACCGCCGGGCCTTCTCAGCGGTGATCTGCGTTCCATTGGTCAGAACATCCAGCGGACCGTAACGCAGGATTAAATTAAGAATTTCAAAAATCTCAGGATTGATAAACACTTCACCGCCAGTGATGTAATAGTCTTTCACCCCCAGGGTTGCAGACTCTTCCAGCCTCTCTCTAACCTGAGCCAGGGTCATCATGGGGATAGTATCGTTCTTCGGCCCACAACTGATAAAACAATGTGTGCATTCAAGGTTGCAGAGCGTGCCCCCCACTTGCAACCATAATGTCTCAAGGCCTTTCAAAGGCACTTCGGGAACAATTCTTTTACTGGAAATTTTTACTTGAGCGCTCATGTCGTCAGACTCATAAAAGAGTAATGCCAATAAGGTTTGGTAGCTTGACTCCGGCCAACCTTACTTCCATAACAAATAAATTATAGACCTGCTGATTCGAACGAGTCGCTGACGTTGCGAATGCGTAGTTTGCGCCGCAGTGCCGCGAACCCCGCGGAAGTTTTTCTGCCAAGCCCCGACCGGTAAACGGGTGTCACAGCAAGCCGGGCTTGAAGCGGGTCTTCGGTAAAAAATCGAGTGTCGAGCGGACTCAAAAAACGGCATGTCGGATACAGCCATTTTAATGGCAGGCGGTTGCGTTGGATCGCCTTATCCATATGCTCCGCCAGTTCCGCCAGGTCACGAAAACCATCCGGCCTTTCACTACTGTTGCGTTGCAAATAGATCAAGGGAATGATTTTCGAGTCTACCAGTCGGTCAATGCCTTCCTTACAACGCGAAAGGGGCTCCGGTCCCAAGGCCAGGTCAGTCCAAACAGTTCCGGGCGGAAAAACTCCCGCAGAGTATTCCAGAGCAGAATGGACCTGTTGGGCGGTCATTTTTTTTTTGGACTTGATCGTTCCGGAAAAACCGCCTAACGGAAAATCAATAATATCGAACCCCGACGCGTACATGAGGTCAATCACACCTGGGTCCGAAGGCGGGAAGCCTTTAA
>Ga0210019_1002826_pt1 | contig 16410 bp, 14 predicted proteins | sample CryGeyCG2114_020_2_FD_183969 | JGI IMG/M metagenome (GOLD analysis project Ga0210019, IMG submission 183969) | Groundwater microbial communities from aquifer - Crystal Geyser CG11_big_fil_rev_8/21/14_0.20 (SPAdes) (version 2) | ecosystem: Environmental > Aquatic > Deep subsurface > Groundwater ...
CGAGACCGACAAGCAGCGCACAATCATCCTGGCCAAAGCCTACGAGGAAAGCCAGAAGCTTCGAGGAGCCGGCGATGCGGAGGCGGCCCGCATCACCGCCGAAGCCTTCGGGCAGGATACGGAGTTCTACCGGTTCACCCGAAGCCTTGAGACCTACGAAACCGTGCTGTCCAAGGAGGGCCAGCTGATCCTTTCCTCCGAGTCGGAGCTACTCCGCTACCTGCTCGCGGCCCCCGCAGGTTCTTCGGGAGACTCTCGGTAGACCGCGGCGCACGGGTTGAGTAGAATCATGGGGGCGGCTGTTCGCCCGCGTAGGCTGCGCAGACTCGACGAGAGGAGCTATATCTGTTCATGAAGCACCACATCGCGATTTCGGGGTCCTACGGCGGCATGAACCTGGGTGATGAGGCGATCCTTGAGGGAATCCTGAAAGAACTCCGCTCCTCCATGGAGGTGGACGTCACCGTGTTCTCCCGCAACCCCAAGGACACGGAAGAGCGGCACAAGGTGCGCGCGGTGCCCATCCGCGAGATGCACAAGGACGATGTCTTCGAGGAGCTGAAGCGGCTCGATCTGTTCGTGCTCGGCGGCGGGGGCATTTTATTCGACGGCGCTGTCGAGGGCTTCCTGCGGGATGTGAACTGGGCCAAAGAGCTGCACGTGCCGGTGATGGTGTATGCGGTCAGCGCGGGCCCGCTGGAGGCCCCAGCCTCGAAGCAGCTGGTCGCGGAGGTCATGAACAAGGTCGACAAGATCACGGTGCGCGAAGCCGAGGCCAAGCGGATCCTGCATGACCTGGGCGTGAACCAGGACATCGAGGTCACGACTGATCCGGCGCTGCTGCTGGGCCCGCAGACGTTCACGAAGGAGATGCTGAAGAAGGAAGGCATCCAGCCGGACGTGCCGCTGGTGGGGTTCTCGGTGCGCGAACCCGGCCTGGCGGCGCCCGAGCTGAACATCGAGCAGTACCACGCCATCCTCGCCAACGCCGCCGATTTCGTCGTGGAGCGGTTTGACGCGCAGATCCTGTTCGTCCCGATGGAGCGCGGCGAGAACCGCGACCCCCAGCATTCGCATGCCGTCATTTCCAAGATGGCCAACGCGCAGCGGGCCAGCGTGCTGAAGGGCGAGTATAGCTCGGCCCAGGTGCTGGGCCTGGTGGGGCATATGGCTTTCACCGTCGGGATGCGGCTGCACTTCCTGATCTTTTCGGGCATTCAGAAGGTGCCGTTCGTGCCGCTGCCGTACGCGTCGAAGGTGTCCGGTTTCCTCGCGGACCTGGACATGTCCTCGCCGCCGCTCGCGGCGCTTAACATCGGGAAGCTGTGCGCGTTCATCGACCGCTCGTGGGATCTGCGCAGCAACACCCGGAAAAAGCTCGAAGAAAAAATCCCCATCCTACAGGAGCGGTCCCGCCGGACGAACCAGATCCTGTGCGAGATGCTCCGGTCGATCACCCCGAAACCCCCCGCCGCCTGAGCCCGTCGCATGCCGGTGCTGCGCCGCCCCGCCCACGAGCGCGCGGTTGAGCTGCCTCCCCGCCAAGGCCTGCTCGCGGCCGAAACGGACGTCTTGGTGGTGGGCGGCGGGCCCGCGGGCCTGGGCGCTGCGACGGGCGCTGCCGGCGGCGGCGCCGATGTGATTCTAGTCGAGCGCTACGGATTCCTGGGCGGCAACGCGACCGCCGCGTTGGTGATGCCGCTCATGTCGTTCCACACGCAGCGGCCACGGCCTGAAAAAGAAGGCTCGGTGGATCTCCTGCGCACGGACCACGGCCGGGGCGAGCCCGTGATTGCGGGCGTCGTGAGCGCGCTGATTGAGCGGCTCGTGAAAGCCGGCGGCGCGATCCCCCCTTCCATGAAAACCGGCTATACGGTCCCCTTCGACCCGGAGGTGTTCAAGGCCGTGACGCTGGATCTGCTGGACGACGCGGGCGTGCACTTCCTGCTCCATGCGTTTGCCAGCGGGGTGCTCAAAGAGGGGTCCCGCGTGGATGGCGTCATTTTTGAAACCAAGTCCGGACCGATCGTGATCCGCGCGCGGGTCGTCGTCGATTGCACGGGCGACGGCGACATCGCCTCGTACGCAGGCGCGCCGTTCGAGGTCGGACGCCATGACGACCGGCTGGTGCAACCCATGACGCTGATGTTCCGCATGGCGGAGTTCGAGCGCGCGGCGTTTGAAGGCTACGTGAAAGCGCACCCGGACCAATGGCGGGGCGTGCACGGGCTTTGGGACCTCATCAAACAGGCGGCCGCGGCCGGGGAGCTCGAGTTGCCGCGTGAAGACCTGCTATTTTTCGCGACGCCGCACGACCGGGAGGTCAGCGTGAACAGCACGCGCGTGACGCGGGTGCTTGGCACCGACGTGTGGGATCTCTCGCATGCGGAGTGGCAGAGCCGCCGGCAGATGCGCCAGATCGTGGCGTTTTTCCGGCGCTACGTGCCCGGCTTCAAGGACGCGTATTGCGTGCAAAGCGGCGTCAACGTCGGCGTGCGCGAAACGCGGCGGGTCCTTGGCGACTATCAGCTGACTGCCGACGACATCCTGACCGCCCGCAAGTTCCCGGATGTCATCGCGCGCAGCGCCTATCCGATCGATATCCACAATCCGGAGGGCACGGGCACGTACTTGAAGCATCTGCCGCCCGGCGAATCGTATGACATCCCGATGCGCTGCCTCCTGCCGCGCGAGGTGGACGGGCTGCTCGTGGCCGGCCGCTGCATCTCGGGAACGCATGAAGCCCACTCATCGTACCGGGTGATGCCAGTCTCCATGGCCATCGGCCAGGCGGCCGGGGTGTGCGCCGCGATCGCAGCGGAAGGCGACACCCTGCCGCGTCGGGTGCCGGTGGAGGCCATTCAAAAAGAGCTCCTGCGCCAGGGCGCTAACCTGCGCGAACTCGGACAGCCGGCATAACCCACAGCGCGAGGAATTGTAGGGCGGGTTTGCCGGCCGCCAGCCCGTGGATAATTTGGTTCGATAAATACGAATATCGTTCCGCTATACTAGAAGAAACACACAGGAGGTTCCAATGGGACAACTTGGACGAGAGATCATTAAGGATGTGGACGTCAAAGCGGTCATCAAGGAGCTGAAGGCCGCGTACGCGGATGAATGGCTGGCGCACTACAACTACCTGCATGCGGCGCAGGTCGCCACCGGGCTCAACGCGCCGCCGGTCGCCTCGATGCTGACCACGCGGGCTGCGGATGAGCTGATGCACGCTATGCGGCTGAGTGAGCGGATCCAGGAGCTGGGCGGAGCGCTGCCGGAGGACTGGGCGGAAATCCCCAAGCTGTCCAACACGCCGAAGTTCGTGCTGCCCAAGAACACCTCGGACATGAAGGGCCTGCTCAAGGCGGTGCTGAAGGCCGAACGATCGGCGATCACGACGTATCAGAAGCTGTCGAATATGACCCGCCACCGGGACACCGTGACGCACGAACTGGCCGAAGAGCTGCTCGCCGATGAGGTCAAAGACGAGGAGCACACGGAGAACTTGATCGGCGAGTAAGTTTGCCGGTCTTTCCTCATGACAAACGCTCCGGATGAGGATTTTATCGTCTATCCGCCCAAGGCCAAGACGCTCGGCTGGGTGGCTGTGGGGCTGGCATTGACCGTCATGTCCGTGCTCATCGTGATGTTTCACGATGCCATGCGGGTGGGAACGCTCATCGTTTGGATTTCAGGCTTCGGCGCGCTCTTCTTTGGGCTCGGCACCGTGTACATGGCGTATCGATTCAGCGTGCCAACACCGGCGTTGGTCGTCAACCGGCAGGGCATCCTTGACCGTTCCAGTCTGGCCGGCATGGGGATGATCCCTTGGGAAGAGATCGCTGCCGTGGTACCCTACCGGATGAATCACCAAGACCTGGTGGGCATTGTGCCGAAGTCGCTGGATGCGCTGCACTCACGCGTCGGACCGCTGCAGCGCATGACGCTGCGCTCCAATCAGGCGTTCGGGCTGCCTCCCGTGAACATTGCCACAGGTTTATGGGGCGTGTCGGCTGAGCATGTTGTGCAGATCATCCGCTTGAAGCATCCTGCCGTGCGAATCGAGGAGCATCGGTCGTAAGCGTTTGCGTCGTTAAACTGTAGGACAAGCAAGGGACGTTTCTCGCTGTGAGAAGCGTCCCTTGCTGTTTGATGACACTCCTGTCATGTTCGCGTCATTCCCGCGTTAAGTCTTCCTGCTAACCTACCCGCGATACCAAGCACCTGAAGCGCAAGGAGGGTCCCATGAAATCGACAATGATCGCGATGCTCTTCGGCATAGCGCTGGTGCAGTCCGGGTGCGCTGCCATGTGGGCGGGGGCCGGAGCTGCAGGCGCTGCGACAGGCTACGAAGCCTATAACAAGCGCGAGCTCAAGAAGCTGGAGGGCCAGCGGGATCGTGGGGAAATCAGTGAAGACGAGTTCGGCCGACGCAAGGATGCGGTTGAGGACCGGTCGGTCGTTTACTAACAGGGGGGTGGGAGATGGGTGATCGAGGACGGGTTGTTGTTATGCTTGCGGCAGCCGGCGCAAGCTTAGTGGCGGCGCAAGCGCTGGTATTCGCCATGGGGCAGTCGTACGAGTCGAAGCCGGAACAGAAGGCTGAGCAGAAGCAGGCCCAGCGTCAAGCGACGACGGAGGAGAAAGCCGCCGCGGAGCGCCGCGCAGCCCAGCTGCGCCAGGACATGGCTGATGTTGAGACCAAATTCCGCCAGCAGCAGTCTCAAGCTGAGAGCGAAGCCACGCGGCAGCAAGCCGAGCTGGACGCCAAGTGGAAAAGCGAACGGGAAAAGCTCCAACAATCCAAGCAGCAGGAGCTAAGCGCTGCGGCCGGCGGTCAGCAGCGCCAAGCGATCGAAGCGAGATTCCGCCAGCAGGAAGACGTGCTTAACGGCAAGTTCAAAGAACAGAAACAGGACGTTGAGAGCCGGTTGCGCGAGCGGCGCGCGGAGTTCCAGCGGCAAGCCGAGGAGCGCAAGCGCTCGATCAACGACCAGCTGTCAAGCGTGCGGACCAGCCTGGGAGCGACGGCAGAACAGCCCTTTGAGCGGGTGAGGGAGCAAGCGGACCAGATCGGGGAGCGCTACGCGCAACGGGAAGAAGAAGCCCGCGCCGCGCAGCCTCAGGAATTTACAGAGAGCGAGGAGGTGGCAGGGACTATCACCGCCATCGATGCGCAGGAAGGCGTGCTTTCCATCGATCAGGCACCTGATGTGAGCGGGCCCAACGCGCAGGCGCTGGCCGAGGAGTCTCCCGCCAAGCTGATGGTCGACCAAAAGACGACCGTGATGAACGGCCAACAGCGACTGGCGCTGAACAGCCTCAAGGTGGGCGACCAAGTCAGGATCACAGTGGTCGATTCGCAGGACGGCCGGCTGCTCGCGCGCACGATTATGATCGAGCAGATCCCCGGCCCCCGGGTCCAGCCGAGAGGCTATCCTTGACGGGGAGTCGCCAGCAGCGACTGGATGAACTTCTCCGCAGGCAGCGGAAGGTCAGCATCCCTGCGCGTCAGAATCTTGATGGGATGCTCAATCGGGCCTTCGATGATCTCCAGCTGCCTGAGCGTGCCGGAGCGCACCTCACTGGCTACGGTGTCTCGGGGCACGACCGAGACGCCCATTTCCACCTCGACCGCCCGCTTAATGAGCTCGACGTTGTCGAACTCGTGGACGGGGGTGAGCGACACGCCGGCTTTTCGCAGGACCTGATCCAGCGTCCGCCGCGTCTGCAAGCCGCTGTGCATGGCGATGAACGGCTGAGCCTTGAGCCGCGTCAGGCTCACGCGCCGCCGGCCGGCCCAGGGATGCTTGGGGGAGACGATGATCACCATCCGGTCGTTCTTAAACAGCTCCGCCTTGAGCAGCGGATGAGGGTCCGGATACGCGATGACGCCCACATCCGCGCGCCCGGTCAGCAGCGCTTCAGACAGCTCTACCGGGGGCAGGTAGGCGAGTTGCAGGTCGATTTTCGGATGCTGCTTCAAAAACGCCGTCACGTGCGGAGCCAGCTCGTACAACCCCACCGTCAGCGTTGCCGCGACGCGCAGCGACCCGGCCACTTCGCGCGGGGGTTTCTTGAGCGCCGCCTCAAGCTGCGCATAGCGGTGCAGAATCTCTCTGGCCGCCACGTACACCATGCGGCCAGCCCGCGTCAACCCCACCTGCCGGTTTCGCCGGTCGATCAGCGGATGGCCGAGCTTTTCTTCCAGGGCCTTCAGGTGCTGGCTGACGGCCGACTGGGTCATGAAATTCCTGCGGCCCGTCTCCGTGAAGCTGCGCGTGTCTACCAGGTCATAAAAGATTTGCAGGGAGCGGATCATGAGCACTCCTGAATTAGGATAGCTTATGAACAAGCATAAGATTATTCATTGGAATAATACCATGCCGATATGGGAAACTACAAGCAAGGGCGCAGGAGGTGCGAATGTTTGTGTTCGACCCCGGTCAGTATGCCCTCAGCTTGTACGCGCTGCCGACGGCGGTGACGACGGTGCTCGTGCTCGTGCTGGGCATCGCCGTGCTCGCGCAGGAATGGCGCTCGCCGGTGGGGCTGGTGTTTTTCTGCGTCACCCTGGCGATCGGGATCTGGCAGTTCGCGTTTTCCTTCATGTACTGCGCCACGACCCCTCCCGTCGCGCTGCAATGGGCCAAGCTGGCCTATCTGGGCGTGCCGTTCATCCCGGTGGCTATCTTTCATTTCACGGTGGCAGTGCTGCGACGCTACGCGCGCTATCAACGCGCGATTTGGCTGGCCTGGATCACGTCGGCGGCGTGCGCCGCGGCGATCCTGAATACCGACCTGCTGGTCGCCGGCGTGTACCGGTACTGGTGGGGGTATTACCCCCGCTACGGGTGGCTCAGCGCGCCGTACCTGATCTACTTCTTCGGTTTGATGATCTTCAGCCTGCGCCTGTTCTGGGTCGAGCACCGGCAGACGATTCCCGGCACGACCCATTGGCACCGGACCCGCGCCCTCCTCATCGCGTTCAGCATCGTGTACCTGGGCTCCTTCGACTATGTGGCCAAGTACGGCGTGGCGTTCTACCCCTTCGGCTATATCCCGGTGTGCGTGTTCGTGGTGCTGCTGGCGAGGGTGTTGTGGCGCTACCGCTTCGTCGACATCACGCCGGAGCTGGCCGCAAAACAGATCATCAACACCATGGTCAATCCGCTCATGGTGTTGGATCGAGAGGGGTTGATCCGCATCGTGAACACGGCGAGCTGCCAATTGTTCGGCAAATCCGAAGTGGAGCTTGTGGGCCATCCGGTAGCCGCTGCCCATCCGGCGTTTCTTTCGCCGGACGACCTGCACGCGCTGCTGAAGCAAGACCGCGTGCACGATTACGAGCTCATGCTGCCGATGACGCCGCATGGCACCAGAGTCGTGAGCCTCTCGGCCTCGGTCATGCGCGACCAGCGGCAGGAGCCGATGGCGACCGTGTGCATCCTCACCGATGTGACCGAGCGCAAGCGCGCCGAGCAGGAATTGCAGCGGGCGCATGGGGACCTGACGCAATCGCACGAAGAACTGAAGTCAGCACATTTGCAGTTGATCCAGGCGGCCAAGATGGAGTCGGTGGGTCGGCTGGCGGCCGGCGTGGCTCATGAAGTGAAGAACCCGCTGGCGGTGATCCTCCAAGGCGTGGATTACCTGTCCCGGCGGATTAACGGCGATGGTGATGCCACCCTGGTTTTGCGCCACACCGCCGATGCCGTACGGCGGGCAGATTCGGTGATTCGGGGGTTGCTCGACTTTTCCACTTCGCGGGAGCTGGAGTTGAGCGCAGAAGATCTCAACAACATCGTGGAACAGGCTCTCCTGCTCGTCAAACATGAGCTGGACCGCTCGCACATCACGCTGCTGAAGCGGTGGAGCGAGCGGCTGCCGCGCGTCTACGTCGACCGGCATAAGATGGAGCAGGTCTTCGTGAACCTCATCATGAACGCGATTCAAGCCATGCCTGCGGGCGGCACGCTGGCGATTCGGACCTCGACCAAGCGGCTCACGGCGGCAGGGCATGACGTCGGCCAGCGCGGAGAAGACCGGTTCAAGGTCGGCGAGACGGTGGTCGTCGCGGAAATCGAGGATACCGGTCCTGGAATCCCAGAGAAATTTTTGGAGAAGGTCTTCGATCCGTTCTTCACGACGAAGCCAACCGGCAAAGGCACCGGATTAGGGCTGACCGTGACGAAGAAGATCATCGAGCTGCACGAAGGGATGATCGGCGTGGAGAATCGCGCTGAGGGCGGTGTGCGCGTCACGCTGACGCTGAAAGCCAAAGCGGGGCAGGGCGATGAGCAATAAACGGCGCATTCTGCTGATCGATGACGAAGAGATCTTCACCCAGCTGCTCAAAGCGAATCTCGAGGCTACGGGCCGCTACACCGTGCAGGTGGAAAATCAGGGCTCGCTCGGACTGGCTGCTGCGCGCGCCTTTGCGCCTGACCTCATTCTGCTGGACGTGGTGATGCCGGATATCGACGGCACGCAGCTCGCGATGGCGCTGCAGGCCGATCCCAAACTACAAGGGATGTCGATCGTCTACCTGACGGCGGTCGCTTCAAGCCGAAGCCCCCAAGCTTCCGCTCTGCGCGGCCAAACGGTGTTGGCCAAGCCAGTCGCAACCGAGGAGGTGCTGGCGTGCCTGGAGCGAATAACGCGCAAACTTGAACGCGATGCGGATTCGGGAGTGCTGTCCTCCGAGATGGCACCCTCTGTGGAGCTGACACAAGAGGAGGGATGACGATGGCCACGACGAGACAGAGACGCATCCTGGTGGTTGAGGACGACGAGTCGCTGGCGCAGTTGCTGAAAATGGAGCTGCGCTCGGAGGGGTTCGACGTGCGCGTGGAGACGCGCGGCGCCTTGGCGCTGAGCTACGCGGCGGAGAATCCGCTGGATCTCGTGATCCTCGACCTCAAGTTGCCGGACATCAGCGGCTACGAGGTCGCGAAGGAGCTGCGCAAGCTGTACCATCCCTGGGTGTTGCCGGTCCTGATGCTGACCGGCATGGATAAGCCAGCGGACCAGCTGCGCGGATTCGCGCACGGCGCGGACGCGTACCTGGTCAAGCCTTACGACCCGGAAGAATTCCGCAAGACCGTGGCGCTACTCCTGGGCGAACCGGCAAAAAATTAATTAATAAGAAACCACGGTGTTATCTTATTTCCTGACACTTTGTCTGGATCGTGCCACAGCCGCCTGGGGCGGGAAGTGGGGCCAAAAGGCATTATATTTCCTTATGCAAGCTTAAATTGTAAGGTATAATGCTTCAATAAATTTTGGCACAGGACATGCTTCCTCTGTGTGTGGGAGCACAGAGGAGCAACGTGGTGGCAAGGTTGCAACGCCTTTACAACACAATACCAAACGCTCTTGATGACGCCTCCACCCCACTGGAGAGCGTCAGCTTCCGCGTCGCGGAAACGGTGCACGATTTGAAGGCCGCGACGCGCCTAGTATACCGCGAGTACGTGCGGCGCGGCTACGTCAAGCCCAACCCCTCCGAACTGAAGCTCTCCTTGTTCCACGCGCTGCCGGAAACGACCACCTTCATTGCCGAGCACCAGGAGTACGGCGTGGTCGGCACCGTTGCGCTCATCGAAGATTCTCCGCTGGGATTGCCGATGGACGAAGCGTACCAGCCGGAGCTGAACGCGCTGCGCCGCGATAACCAGCACCTTGCCGAAATCTCCATGCTGACCTTCGCCCAGGCCGTGCGGCGCCCGCGGACCGGCCTGGCGGCGTTCCGGGCGACGCAGCTGCTGATGGCCATGCATCTGTTCAAAGTGATGTTCGACTACTTGCGCAAATGCACGACGGTCAGCGAATTAGTCGCCTGCTTCAATCCGCGCCACGATATTTTGTACGAGTTTCTCGGGTTGCGGCGGCTGGGCGGGTTGCGGCCGTATTCCGTGGTCAACGGCAAGCCCTCGACCGCGCGCCGCCTGAACGTCGCCGAGACCGAGCGGCTTGCCGAGCGTGAGCCGGTGATCCGATTTTTCTACCAGGCGCCGCGGCCGGCGGACGTCTTTGCGAACCGGCTGCAATTGACGGCGGATCACTTAAGCGAATTGTTCGTGCGATCGTCCTCAGTGTTTGCCAGCGCTTCGCCCTCCGAGCTGGCATACTTGCAGCAACGCTACGGCTGCCCGCTCATCGAAGAAGCGGACCTCACGACACCAGCCCCCGAATCACCGTCCTTCGAATCGCTGCCCCTGCCTCAGTAGCGCTTTCCGCACAACCCCGCTACAATACGGACCATGGCGCGCGTGATTGACGTCCTTGGCCTGTTGGCGGCGGTGGCGATGCCGCTGTGGAACATTCCCCTGATCCTCAGGCTGGAACGCCGCCGCTCCTCCAAAGACATCAGCCTCACCTGGGCGCTGGGCGTTTTTGGGTGCATCCTGCTGATGCTGCCATCCGGCTTGCTCTCGCCCGATCCGGTGTTCCGCGTCTTTTCCGCGGTCAATAGTGTGCTGTTCGCAGGCGTGGTGGTGCAGGTGTGGCGCTTCCGCTGAAGGATTTCTGCTGCGCCTACGGCCTGGACAGGCTAGAATAATGTGCTTTCGCACGGATCCCAGTCACGTTTACCCCAGGCCAGACCATGCCTAACCACCGGACGCACGGACACATAGGACTCTACCGCGCGGCGTACGAGCACGACGCCTGCGGGGTGGGCTTTGTCGCCTCGATCGAGGGGCAGGCCACCCATGCGATCGTGCAATCGGCGGTGCAGTGCGTGTGCAACGTCACGCACCGGGGCGCGCTCTCCGCGGATGCCAAGACCGGCGATGGGGCCGGGATTCTCACCCAGATCCCGCACCAGTTGTTCGCCAAAGTGCTGCGGCAACTGAAAGCTCCAGGGGTGGATCCGGGCGACCTGGGGGTGGGAGTGATCTTCTTTCCCCGGGATGCCAAGGCCCGGGCGAGCGCGAAGAAGATCGTGGAAGCCGAGGTCGCGGCGCGCAAGGTGCAGCTGCTGGGCTGGCGCGACGTGCCGGTCAACCCCGGTGTGCTGGGCGAGCAGGCGCAAGCCACGCTGCCGGTCATCCAACACCTGCTGTTGGAACGGCCGCACACGATCGACCCGGAGCATTTCGAGCGCACGCTCTTTTTGATCCGCCGCCGCATCGAGCTGGCCTGGGAGCGCGCAGGCATCGCGGACGCGTACATCCCTTCGTTCTCCTGTCGCACGATTGCCTACAAGGGTCTGCTCGTCGCGCCGCAGCTGCCGCTGTTCTATCGCGACCTGTCCGACCTTGATTACACCTCAGCGATTGCGGTCTTCCACCAGCGCTATTCGACCAACACCTTCCCGAACTGGTTCCTCGCGCAGCCGTTCCGTTTTTTGGGACACAACGGCGAGATCAACACGCTCCAAGGAAACCGCAATTGGATGGCCGCGCGCGAGCCGGAGTTGGCCTCCAAGTTGTGGGGCAAGGAGCTGGCCGAACTGCTGCCGATCGTACAGCCGGGCGGCTCGGACTCGATGAGCCTGGACAACGTGCTCGAGCTGCTGGTGATGTCAGGCCGCGATTTGCTGCACGCGATGATGATGCTCGTGCCGGATGCCTGGCAGGGTATGCGCGACATCGATATCGAGCCCGCCGTCAAAGCGTTTTACCAATACCACGCGATGCTCATGGAGCCGTGGGACGGCCCGGCCGCGCTCGCGTTCACCGACGGCACGGTGGTGGGCGCGACGCTGGACCGTAACGGCCTGCGGCCTGCCCGCTATTGGGTGACGAAGGACCGGCTGGTCATCATGGCTTCCGAGGTGGGTGTGGTCGAGGTTGATCCGTCCAACATCGTGGAGAAAGGGCGTCTTGGGCCCGGCCACGTGTTTGCCGTGGATACGAAGCGCAAGCGGCTGCTGCGCAACGATGAGCTCAAGCGGGAATACGCCTCGGTCAAGCCGTACGCGGAGTGGGTGAAACAGAGCGTCGTTCCGGTGCAGGAGATCCTCAACGGCAACATCGCCGATGAAGTCATCGTGGAGCCCGAGTCGCTCACCCGCCATCAGATCGCCTTCGGGTACACCAACGAAGAGCTGCAGATGGTCATCGAGCCGATGGTCAAGAGCGGCAAGGAAGCCATCTGGTCGATGGGCGATGACGCGCCGCTGTCGGCGCTCTCCGGCAAGCCGAAGCCGCTCTTCACGTATTTCAAGCAGCTCTTCGCGCAGGTGACGAACCCGCCGATCGACCCGATCCGCGAAGAGCTGGTGATGTCGCTCAACACGATCCTGGGCGCGCGGGCGAACCTGCTGCAGGACGGCCCGGCCTCGAAGCGCGTGGTGCGCGTGACGAGCCCGGTGCTGAGCCCGCAGGAGTTTTCCGCGATCCGCTCGCTGCGCAAACCGGACCTGAAATCGGCGGTGGTCTCGCTGCTCTTTGAGACCGCCACGGGCGCGGCAGGGCTGCGCGCGGCGCTGGCCAGGGTCCGTGAGGATGCGGTCAAGGCGGTGGATGGCGGGGCGACGATTCTCATCTTGAGCGACCGCGGCATCGACGCGCAGCACGCGGCGATCCCCACGCTGCTGGCGACCAGCGCGGTGCACCATCACTTGATCCGCACCGGCCGGCGCATGAAGGCGACGATCGTCATCGAAAGCGGGGATGTGCACGAGGTGCACCAGGTCGCGTGCCTGATCGGCTATGGTGCCTCGGCGGTGTACCCTTACCTGTTGTACCAGACGATCAAGGCGATGGAGCAAGCACAGCGCCTGGGCGCTGAAACGTTCGATCAAGCCTTTGCCCACTACCGCAAGGCGGTCGAGCAGGGCGTGCTGAAGATCATGTCGAAGATGGGGATTTCGACGATCGGCAGCTACCGCGGCGCGCAGATCTTCGAAGCGCTGGGGATCGGCAAGGACGTCATCGACGAGTGCTTCCCGGGCACGCCCTCGCGCATCGGCGGCGTGGGCTACGAGCAGCTTGCCGAGGAAGTGCTCGCCTGGCACCGCGAGGCCTATCAGGCCGAGGGCACGCTCCACCTGGATGACGGCGGCTTCTACAAGTACCGCCGCGACGGCGAGTATCACGCCTTCAATCCGGAGATGGTGCGCTTCCTGCAGCAGTCCATCAAGGCCAACGACTACGCGATCTACAAGAAATTCGCCGAGAGCGTGAACACCCGGCCGCCGACCGCGCTGCGCGACTTGCTCGACGTGAAGCCGCTGGGCAAGCCCGTGCCCATCGATGAGGTCGAGCCGGTGGAGGCGATCACGAAGCGTTTTGCGACCGCGAGCATCTCCTATGGCGCGCTCTCGCTTGAGGCGCATCAGACGCTGACGATCGCCATGAACCGCATCGGCGGCAAGTCCGGTTCGGGCGAGGGCGGGGAAGATCCGGCGCGCTATCACCCCACCGACCCGAACATGGACCGCAACTCACGGATCAAGCAGGTCGCGTCGGGGCGCTTTGGCGTCACGCCGGAATACCTCATGTCGGCGAGCGAGCTGGAAATCAAAATGGCGCAGGGCTCCAAGCCCGGCGAGGGCGGCCAGCTGCCGGGCCACAAGGTATCGGAGGACATCGCGCGCGTGCGGCATACGATCCCGGGGATTTCGCTGATCTCGCCACCCCCGCACCATGACATCTACTCGATCGAAGACCTCGCACAGCTCATCTACGATTTGAAGATGATCAACCCGACCGCGCGCGTAAACGTGAAGCTTGTCTCCGAGGCGGGCGTGGGCACGATCGCGGCCGGCGTGGCCAAGGGCCATGCGGATACGATTTTGATTTCCGGCCATGACGGCGGCACCGGTGCGAGCCCCTTGAGCTCGATCAAGAACGCCGGACTGCCGTGGGAGCTGGGCTTGGCGGAAACGCAGCAGACGCTGCGGCTCAACGGGCTGCGCGAGCGCGTGGTGCTGCGCGCCGACGGCGGCATGAAGACCGGGCGCGACTTGCTGCTGGCGGCGGTGTTCGGCGCGGAAGAGTTCGGGTTCGGCACCGCGGCGGTGGTGGCGACCGGCTGCGTGATGACGCGGCAGTGCCATCTCAACACCTGTCCCGTGGGGGTGGCCACGCAAGACGCGAAGCTGCGGGCGCGCTACACCGGCACGCCGGAAATGGTGGCCAACTACATGCGCTTTGTGGCGCAGGAGCTGCGCGAGTACATGGCAGCACTTGGCGCGCGTACGCTGGACGAATTGATCGGGCGCACCGAGCTGCTCACGCGGCGCCAGCGCACCGACCTGCCGCCGAAAGCGAAAACGGTGAACCTCGAGAGCCTCATGGCGACGGTCGATGCCGGCCCGCGCATGCACACGGTGGCGCGCAACGACCGGGCGCACGATGAGCCGCTCGATGACCAGCTGCTGATCGATGCGAAGCCGGCGCTGGACTCAAAAACGAAAGTGAAGCTGAGCTACCCGATCCGCAACATCCATCGCACCGTGGGCGCGCGGCTGTCCGGCGCAATCGCCAAGCGCTACGGCGACCAGGGGCTGCCGACCGCGACGGTCGACGTGACGTTGCGCGGCGTGGCCGGGCAAAGCTTCGGCGCCTTTTGCATCAATGGGCTGCGCCTGGCGCTGATCGGCGAAGCCAACGATTATGTCGGCAAGGGGATGGCGGGCGGCGAGCTGATCATCCGGCCGCCGGATGAGTCGGGCTATGCGTGGCATCAAAACGTGATCATCGGGAATACGTGTTTGTACGGCGCGACCGGCGGCGTGCTGTATGCGGCGGGCCGGGGTGGCGAGCGGTTTGCGGTGCGCAACTCAGGCGCCATCGCGGTCGTCGAAGGCCTGGGCGACCACGGCTGCGAGTACATGACCGGCGGGATCGTGCTGGTGCTGGGGCAGACCGGGCGCAACTTCGGCGCGGGCATGACCGGCGGGCGCGCGTACGTGCTCGACCGGGAGCGCGTGTTCGAGAAGCGGGTCAACTTGGAGTTGGTGGAGCTGGACCGGCTGGAACACACCGAAGACATCAACAACATCCGCACCTTGCTTGAGCGGCACTTCATCGCGACCCAAAGCAGCCACGCGCTGAACATCCTGACGGACTGGGATGACTTCCAGGAGCTGTTCTGGATCGTCATCCCGCGCGGAAGCGGTGCGCGGCTTGACCAGGTGGTCAGCGCCAAAGAAGGCTGATTTCCGGTTCTCCATTCTGTCGTCACTGCACGTTTCCTTCCGAAAGACACGATGACTGTGACATCTGAACATATCCTCAAGGCGCTCCGGGCCGTCCAAGACCCTGACTTGAAGCGGGACATCGTCTCGCTGGGGTTCATCAAACACCTCACGATCGAGGGCGGCAAGGTCGCGTTTCAAATCGAGCTCACCACCCCGGCGTGTCCGGTGAAAGACCTCCTACGCGAGGAGGCGCGTACAGCTGTAGCGGCGATCCCGGGTGTGACATCGGTTGAGATCGGCATGACCTCCCAGGTGCGCTCCTCGGTAGCGCTCCCGCCCACGATGGGCCCGCTGGCCATTAAGAACATCGTGCCCATCGCCAGCGGCAAGGGCGGGGTAGGCAAGTCGACGGTGAGCGCGAATTTGGCGCTGGCACTTGCCCGCAGTGGCGCGCGCGTCGGCTTGATGGATGCGGACGTCTACGGGCCAAGCATCCCGACCATCCTCGGTATCCCGCACCAGCAGCCTGAGGTGGACGCGCAAAACCGCATCAGCCCGATTGAGCAATATGGCATCAAAGTGGTCTCGATGGGGTTTTTCATGAAGCCCGAAGAGGCGGTGATCTGGCGCGGGCCGATGTTGCATAAGACCGTCCAGCAATTCCTGGGTGGGGTGCTGTGGGGCGAGCTGGATTATCTGCTCGTCGATCTGCCGCCTGGGACCGGCGACGTGCAGCTCTCATTGTGCCAGACGATCCCGATTACCGGTGCGGTGATCGTCTCCACGCCGCAGGATGTGGCGCTCAACGTCGCGCAAAAGGCGGTGGCGATGTTCAAGAAGCTGAACGCGCCGATCCTGGGCGTGATCGAGAACATGAGCTACTACGTGTGCGCGCACTGCGGCACGCGAGAGGACATCTTCGGCACGGGCGGGGCGCGGCAGATCGCGCAGCGGCTTGAGCTGCCGTTTCTGGGTGAGATTCCGCTGGCGACGCCGATCCGCGTGGCGTCGGATGCGGGCAAGCCGGTGATTCTCACCGAGCCCGCGTCACCCGGGGCGCAAGCGTTTGTGAAGGCCGCCGAGCAGCTCGCCGCGCAGGTGAGCATCCGTGCGCTGCAGAGCGAGACGGTTAAGGTAACGTTCTGATGGAGCGTGGCGGGGCTTGTCAAAATCAGATGCGAAGGCGGCCGGGGGCCCCCGCTTCGCGTCACCCGCCCGCTACACAATGATGGCTGAGACGACGCAGCCGCAGCCTCGTGAGATCACGCGCGCCGGAGAGCACGACGTCAAAATCATCTGGCAGGATGGACATGAGA
>Ga0210019_1002827_pt1 | contig 16407 bp, 17 predicted proteins | sample CryGeyCG2114_020_2_FD_183969 | JGI IMG/M metagenome (GOLD analysis project Ga0210019, IMG submission 183969) | Groundwater microbial communities from aquifer - Crystal Geyser CG11_big_fil_rev_8/21/14_0.20 (SPAdes) (version 2) | ecosystem: Environmental > Aquatic > Deep subsurface > Groundwater ...
GATGAGATAGCAAAGAAGATAAAGCTCTCACAGCCTTCAGTCGGCGCAAGGATACGGAAGCTTCAGGAGAAAGGTGTCTTATCTACGATAAACGGCGTGAATTTCAATATAGTCGATCTTCATCTCGCGAAGATCGATCTTAACTGCACAGATACAAGAGCAATAATCAATGAATTCATCGATTGCCCATTTTTCATAAACGCCCTCGTCACATCCGGGAGATACAATCTTTGTCTTTTCTTCACCGCGACAGATCTTAAGAGACTTGAAGGGATTGTGAATCATCATCTTAGGGGCAATCCAAAAGTGAAAGATATCGAGTTAAACATTGTCATACAGGCAGCGAAAGACTTTGTCATGCCGCTCAATATCGACTACGACAATGAAAGACAGAGCAGCTGCGATCAGAGTTGCGCGGACTGCATATAGGTGATTATCATGGATAGACCAAAACTAAATTATGTCGTTGATATCCTGATGGGGATATCTTTTTTGATCTCTGCAGTGACTGGATTGATCATGTTCTTTTTCTTGCCATCTGGAGTCAAGCAAGGAAGATATCAGATCTTTCTCGGTATCACAAAAGATGCCTTTGGAAATGTGCATAGTTATGCTGGGATAGCGATGGCTTTATTTGTGCTCCTGCATTTTATCCTGCATTGGAACTGGATTGTATGCATGACAAAAAATATATTATTCAAGAAAACCAAAACCTGCAAGATATGATCTAGAATCTATCGAGCAAGTCACTCAATATTTTTTCTGTCGGCAGATGGTGGAATGGAAGAAAGAAAGTCTGACTATCTTCATCTTCTTTTATTATTTTTGTCGATACAGATTCTTTGCTTAGTCCATATTCGATCTTAAGTGGTGTTTCACCTTCTACCTTGCCATTCTTGTCTACATAATCCATCGGCTCGAACATTATGCCTTTTAGCGTAAGTCCCCTCTCAATCAGATACGAATCCATATTGATTGCTGTATCATCCACTGCGATGATTGCCATGGTACGGACTGCTGTCAATTTTCCATTGTTTGAATAGTAACCAGTCAGATTGACATAATACTTGGTTGATGAATCAATGAAATCTCCCGTATCTAATGAATATATCGGCTCTGGTCTGGAGAAATTGAAATTGATGTCTGAATAATCTGTTATGTCATGCAATGGTTTTCTGCCAAATCTACCCCCTATATGTACCACGCCAATTGTGTTATCTGTTCTTATATACCAACCAATCTTTAGTTCGTTGCCCTGTTTTCTGAATTCGTATTGTTGTGTCAATAGCGCTCCTTTCCGTGCAAGAAATCCTGCGACTATCTGCTCCAGTTCACGTTTGTTTGACATACTGGTGGGATTTCTAAAGGATTTATAAACCTAACGCAAAGAAAAAGCTCACGAAAAGTGGCTCTGTTTCAATTATCAATACCATGCCTGTGCCGTGCTGTCCCATTTCCTGTAACTCTTCTTCATTATTGGAAGCGAAGCAAGCACAAGCAAAGGACTGAAAAAGAGCCATATCGGATTGACCGCAGAGACAACTAATGTCACAATGAGCACTGGAAGTATCGACATGGCATACATCAGGAAAAGCTTTGCGTTATAGAGCATCACATTCGGATGCAGACCTGCGATATATATCGTTATCGCAAGCACATATGCCGAGATTCCAATGAATGCGCACAATGCCGGAAGAAAAAAATTCATGGTCCCACTCAGAAGACCTACAAATAGAAGGACAAGGACCGATATGATATTCATGATCACATATGTCCGGAGTTTTGCCTTGATGACAGATGATACCGAAACTGGCAGGAACGCGTATGACACGAATAGATCATACTGCGTCACCCAATTATATATCGATGATGATATCATCACCATGCAGATAGCGAACATTACAAGAAAATTGACTGTCGGTATGAACTGGAAGAACACAAAAAGGAGTAGCCATATGATCAATATCGGAAACAGGAAAGAGAAGATGATCTTACCTACCCCCCCATGGCTCCTTCGCTGGTCGATGAAATCCTTCGCGATGAAATGTGAATATCTGCTCTGACGGAACAAGTCGCAGAGGCTCTTCATCATGTTCTTGTGCTTTTTCTTTGATACCGGGTAATCTATCTTCAGGAATATGATTGAAAGTGAGCTTGGAATTATTATCATAGCCAATGATATCAATAGCAGACTCAATCTTGGATCCAGCATGAATGCGAATGATGGCAGCAAAGATAATGTTGCCATGTTATAGAATCCTCCCGCTATGAGCCCAAAGAGGAACATGAGAAACACAAGACCGATCAGCATCTTTCTCGAATGGACATATATGGTCGAGAGCAGGAAGACAAATGAGAGTCCGATAAGGAATGAAAGCGACAATGACACAAGCAGTAGAACTACATGCATGAATGTGAAGTCTATGCTGAACGACACAAAAGGCATCCCTATCCCAAAGCCGGCAACGATTGGGAGTATCCACAATAAGAAATAATATAATAGATCCTTCATGAAGAAATTCAAGAAGAGCTGTTTCTCAGAGACAGGAAGCGACCGTGATGAATATGCGATAAGCGACGCCTGTCCGAATCTCCGGTTCATGGCTTCGCGACCGACAAGGCCGAACGACCCGACAGAAAGACCGAAGAACACGAAGAAGAAATGCAGGAGAAGAGCGATGCTCTTTATCGAAAACACCGTCATGAAGATAGGAAGGAAGAATGTCGCGATGAATGAGAAGAACATCAGCATGACTGGAAATGCTGCGAACATAGTCCCACCTATCATGGTGGCATGCATGCGCCATTCCTCTTTCATCATCGATCTGAATATCTCAAGCATCTTTCACAAGCCTCAGGAAAAATTCTTCTAAGTGTTGTCTCTTTTTCTTCAATGAACTGATCGGTCCACTATGCAGAAGTTTTCCATTGTGTATGATGGCGACATTTGTGCAGATCTCTTCAGCGATCTCAAGCACGTGTGTCGAGAAAAATATGGTATTCCCTTTCTTGACATATCCTTTCAGGAAATCTTTCACTTTCCTCTGTATGATCGGATCAAGATTGATCAACGGCTCATCGATGAAAGCGAATCTTGGTTCATGCAAAAAAGCCTGCGCGAACATGAGTTTCTGCCTGGTCCCTCTTGATAGGTCTTTGCATAATGCATTTTTTTGATCCTCAAAGTCGAGTAACTTGAACCATTTATCGCATCGCTCTTTTATCTTGTCCAATTTTCGTATGCGCGCGACAAACTCAAGATACTCTTCTGCTGTGAGAAAGCTTGGCGGGGTCTCCTGTTCAGGTATGATGCCGACAAGCTCACGTACCTTTATTGAGTCTTTCTGCACATCTATCCCCATCACATGGGCATCTCCTGATGTCATCCCAAGCTGGCCAGTGAGCAACTTTATCATGGTGGTCTTTCCAGAACCATTCGGTCCAAGAAGCCCAAAAAGCTCGCCTTTTTTTACATCTAGAGAAATATCATTGACTGCAGTGACAGCCCCGAACTCTTTTCTAAGATTCCTGACAACTAGCGCATCTGACATATATATCGCCTCTCTGTCATCTTCTTAGGGAACCCAGAATAAAATACTTTCGGACTATCTACAAGAATATAAAATATAATTTGTATCTCTTTTCTCGACAAGATGCTTGAACTCTTGTGGGGCGAACGCATTCGCATAGTAAGTATGGACAATCAGCACTTTTTTCTTTGTGACTCTTATCATCTCTGACGTGACTTCCTTCACCAACTCACATGACTCTAAGTCTCTTTGGATATTCAATGTATCTAGTTCGTATGGGGCGAGAGGAGGGCTGAAACACACAGAATAATCGAATTCATCATCATCGAATGGCATATCGCGAAAATCACCAATGATTCCTCTTATACTTTGTTTTCTGATCGCCTTGATATATTTCGGATCCGCATCAAGCCCGATCGTGTCTGGATAATAAGCTCCAAGCGATACCGGCCCACATGCGACATCTAGTAATGATCCAGTGAGTGAAAGCCCAGATGCGTCAAGCATATCAATCCAGTGCTGCCTCCATAATCTATATGATTCGGGTGATCTTTGCCTGTAATCATCTACAGAATCCCAGTCATAGCTATCCATGTCTGCTAATATCTTTTCTAAGGACCCCATCCTATGTATAATTAGCATTATGGGGATATTTAAGTCTTTCTGGAAATACTGCTGAGAAAAGCTTGTGGGATGATTTGTTTATAAATACACAATCTATATTTGTCGTGTATCACTTCTTATAAGCACAGCATATTGACATTCAGCTATGTCTTCACTCTTGCCATGGGGAAGACAACAAGATACAAGGATATAATTCTTGCAAGTTCTCCTGAAGAGATATTTGGCGATGTAAAGGATCTTTCATCTTTAGATGAAAAATATGATGATATCTCTCGTGAAGTCAGCGGAAAAGTGAAAGATCTTCTTGACCAATTTTATGGTTCCGCAAAAATAGGGATGACTCTTGGTGTTTATGGTGCAAAGAAATCAAATACTAGTAAAAAAGGAGCTAATATCATTGTTAATGGTCAAGAGTACTTAATCAAAGGTGATGTGGTCGAAGGAGATTTTTCTGAGGTCTATCATGGTAACAAGCTTAGCAATGATCTAGAAGAGATCTGTATCAAAGTTGCATCGAATCTAGAAAACAATTCTCTTCTGAAAACTGAGGCTTATGTTCTTGGCAAGCTCGATCACAAATCATTGCCAAAGATAATTGATTCTTTTACACTCGAAGATGGAAGACGAGCAAACATAATGGAAAGTATTGTTGATAGTTATGATCTATACACATTAAGAGAAAAATTTCCGGCAGGCATCGATCCTTATCATGCCAGCTGGATCCTTGAAAGGCTTCTATCTGTTCTTGGCTATGTGCATTCAAAGAAAATCATCCATGGTGGAATCGAACCAGGCAATGTGATGATTACATCAAAAGACCATAATGGTTTCATGATCGATTTCACGCTTGCTGTCCCAGAAGCGCATCGTCCAGGCGCAAAGTACAAAGGTTCGAACGATTACAGCGCGCCGGAGATCGAAAGTGGCGAAAAGCCAAATCCAGCTGTTGATATGTATTCGCTTGGATTGACAATGACTTATCTTCTTGGGTCAGATGATGGAACCATACCCAAAAAAATTGATTCAAGACTTGCGGGTTTCATTTCTGGGTTTTTAGAAAAAGATCCCTCCAAGCGTAAGAATGACGCTTGGAAGGAATATCATGATCTCAAAAAATTGAGATGGGAGGTCTTTGGACCTCCACAATTCAGAAACTTAGAAATCAAGGAGGTATAAAATAAAATGGGCGGCGGAAGTTACAGCAGGGATGTAGGAAGTAGTTCTTCATCTGGAAGTTTTTACAGTGGTGGGACATCAAGTTCAAGTTCAAAACGCGACCTTAGCAGCAACAGTCTGCACAAGGATCTTGACCCAAAAAACAAGAGTGTCATTTCAACACGGGATAGTCCGATTGTGATCGCACTTGACGTGACAGGTTCCAATAAAGAATTTGCGCGTATTGTGTATGACAAGGCGCCGATGCTGCATGGACAGATCGAACAGCAGGGATACTTGAAGAATTTTGACATCTGTTTTACGGCTGTTGGCGATGCGTACAGTGACAGGGCACCTCTCCAGGTCGCAGATTTTGATTATGGGCTTTCCCTTGACAAGCATCTAAAAAAACTTTATCTTGAAGGCAAAGGTGGTGGCCAGAAAATGGAGACCTATGAACTCGCCGCACAGTACTTTAATAAAAAATGTGATCTGCCGAACGCAAGCATGCCTTTCTTCTTCTTTATCGGAGATGAAGCGCCTTATCCATATCTGCCAGCGAACATTGCGAAAAGCACCATTGGTACAAGACAAAAAAATAATCTTGAAAGCAGGGTGATTTTTGGGGATCTGTATGACAAGTTCCAGGGGAATGTCTTCTTTTTGCAGAATCCATACTGTGGCGATAGGCATGCTGAAACCGCAGAAATTCGGGAAGAATGGATAAGCTACATCGGAAATGATAATGCTGAAAAAATAATTCCCATCATTGAAGAGAAATCTGTTGTCGATGTCATCCTTGGAACCATCGCCATGGTCTCAAGAGCGCGTGACATGAAGCAGTATAAAGCTGACATGAAGAAAAGAGGCCAGACAAAGACAAGGGTGGGAAATGTCGGGAAGTCTCTTGAAGGACTCGATAAATTGTACACAAAAGGAGGAGACGATGGAAGTGTCAAGACTAAAAAGAGCGGTGCCAAGAAGATCTGATCTGATTACGACGCTGCCTTCCCCAGACAAAAGGGAGCTTATTGAGCACGTCTTGTCTAGTCCAGCCATGGTGGGGGCCAGATATAATGTTGGAATCCGGTCTTCATATTCCCCTATGGCCGCTTTATCTTATATCAAGCGGCTTGCTGACAAAAACGGCAAAAAACTATGGCTGGACCTGAAAGGAAGGCAGCTCCGTATCACTAAATGGGCGGATCCAACATACGGCGATATCGAATTGAACCATCCGTTCGAGGTCGATCTTCCGGCAAAGATCGTCTTTAGAGGGAACCACTGGTCGAATGTTGTGGGCTATGATGGCAACAAGATCTTTATAGACCCAGATCCAAAGTACGCACTCGGCGCCGGCCAGGCAGTGAACATCATCGGCACGAACTTAAGGATCACTGGTGATTACTTTACAGAAAGAGACCGCGAGCATATCAAGGCGGCGAAGATACTTGGCATACATAATTACATGCTTTCATTCGTCGAGGGACCAGATGATATCGAAGATCTTCTCGCGCTTGACAATGATGCCATGATGTATCTCAAGATAGAGAGCCAGAAAGGAATGCGTTTTGTTGAGAGCGGATACACAAAGCAGGATGGCATTGGTCTGATAGCAGCAAGAGATGACCTTATGATCAACATCGGTGACAATAAGGCAATGATACTCGGTGCACTTGAGACGATACTTAAAAAAGATCCTGATGCTGTCGCGGCATCACATATATTCAATTCACTCCCAGCGATCGGATATCCATCGATGGCTGATTTCTCTGACCTGAAGATGCTTCATGATATGGGTTATCATCATTTCATGTTGAGTGATGAGGTATCTATGAGATATTTTGATGACGCAGTGAAGGCATGGACTGATTTTACGGAATACTATCATGGCTAAAACCTACGCAGTAGCTGGACTTGGATACGGTGATGAAGGAAAGGGGTCTACTGTGGACTATCTTGTAGAAAAACTTGGTGCAAAGACTGTTGTCAGGTACAATGGCGGGCCGCAGGCCGCACATCATGTTGTGAGAGATGGAAAAGTGCATTGTTTTAGTCATTTTGGATCAGGAAGTTTCAAACCAGGTGTTGAGACTTATATCTCTGAACATATGCTTGTGAATCCTTTGAATCTGGAAACAGAAGCAGAGATATTGCAGAAAAAAGGTGTTGAAGACATATGCACGCGGACTTATGTTGAAAAGCAGTGCACGGTGATAACCCCAATGCAACAGATCGTCGGCCAGATGAGAGAGATTATGAATCAGTATGGCAGTTGTGGTCTTGGTATCGGCGAGACAGTACGTGATAAGGCAGCAGGACTTGAGATCAAAATACAAGACATCTCCGAGTCAAAAAGTTGGCATAGTAAATTGAATTACATGTGGAAAGTCAAGCTTGATCAAGCAGAGCAGATTCTTGCTGAATGTCCTGATGATAAAAAAATATCCGAATTATATGACAAAATCGCTGATCCTGCGCTTATCGAAAGGCTTGAACAGTCTTATGCTATGCTTTTGCATAAGATCAATATTGTCGATAAAAAAGAACTTTTTGGTCCTGTTGTCTTCGAGGGCGCCCAAGGCGTATTATTGGATTATGATCATGGATTCTGGCCGCACGTGACAAAGACAGACACCACTTTCGATAATGTCTACAAGATTGTAAATGGGAGCGATGAAGTTGTTCGTATCGGTGTGATGCGTGCTTATTTCACACGTCATGGCAACGGACCATTTGTGACAGAAGATGAACGTCTTGGTATGGCTGAATGGCATAATAATCTAAATGACTGGCAGGGAAAGTTCAGGATTGGTCATCTTGATTTTGTCGCTCTAAAATATTCGCTTGATGTGTGCGGCGGGGTCGATATGATCTCCTTGACAAACATGGATCGGATAGACGGCACCCAGAAAGTCTGCGTCGCATATCAATACGCTGGGAACTCTGATATCGATGATTTTTTTGAGTATGATATCAAGAGTGGAAAAAAGATCATAAGCACCATAAAAAAACATGAGGGACCAGATCACGAAAGGCAGGAAAAACTCACCCATCTGCTGGATGAAAGCATACCCATATACGCAGAATGTCACAAAGATGATCTCATAGACTTCATAGAAGAGACGCTTGATACAAAGGTTGGCATCGTCTCTTTTGGACCAGAATATACTGACAAAAGTCTTATTTGATCAGCTGCACAAGCTCATTTATGGTGACCCATTGGCAATGGATCTTGTGTGTCAATTCGATCGGTAGTTTAGGTACGAATTCTTTGATAAGATAGACTTTGTTGACTTTATACCAGCGTGAATATGCGATCTCTATCATCGAACCAAGACCAAGGCCTATGCATATCAAGACATCACATTGTTTCACAAGTTCTTCAGGAGTGTTTCGCCATGTGCCTGTGTTATGTGTCTCTGTAGCGACGCTCAGATCTAGCCAATGATGTCCGAATTCCTTATCATCGAGCGGCGCAAGACCGACTACGTTATGTCCATCGTTCTTCCTGTAGTTCTGGGCAAATAGATATGCTGTGCTATCGACGTCAGGCACGATATAGAATGTGTGTGGTGAGACCGCGAAATGCGATGCCAGAAACTCAAGTGATTTTATGAAATAATCCATAGGGATACCTTTAAGCCTGCAGAAATTCTCGATCTTTGTCGGGCCAAGTATTCCTATTCTCATAATGGAGTATCCAAGGCACTGTATCTTATTTAAATTTTATCAATATTTCTTTTAGATCGTGGATGATCGCATTACCTTCTGTGAACCCGCACATGGCGAAATTCTTCTTGCCGCCGCCTTTTCCACCGATCTTCGGCATGAGAATATCCAATATCGCTGACGCATCAAGTCCGGAATCTTCCGAGACCGCAAGAATCAATTGTTTTTCAGTGAGATTCACCAAGGCCGCTATTGACTTTTCATTCTCTTTCACTGCAAGTGCCGCTCTGTCTATCAACTGCTTCTTGTCGACAAACTCAAAAGTCCCATACAGAAGCAGGATATCTCCGACTTTCTCTTCAGAAAGCACCCTGATTGAGTCTTTGCTGAGCTCTCTGAGTCTTTTCTTCATCTCATCAAGATCATCTTTCATCTTACTGATCTGCGACACGAACCGTCCTGGTTCAGAATTGAGGAATGACATTGTCTCCCGCGCAAGTCTCGCGTGATTGAACATCTCTTTGTCATCGACGACAAAGCGGACCTCATACCTATTCTTGCCAAGCGAATTGAAGCGCGAGATATATACAATCCCGACTTCAGAAGTATTATCACAATGTGTCCCTGAGCATGCGCTTTTATCGAATCCATCAATGTCAATCACACGGACAGAATCGTCTTTGATGCGGTCTGCCTTTATCCGAAGATCAGACAGTGCCTTCGCATCATCTTTAGAGATCTTTTGTTCTGTGACAGCGATGCCTGCTTTGATCGTATCATTCGCAAGACTCTCTGCAGTGAAGATCTTTTCCCATGACAAGTCATCTGCGACGACGAACAGCGATGATTCTTTCTCATCCAGATTGATCTTATCAAGCTCGATATCTGGGCATTGTCTTTTCAGCGATTGGAACAGGATGTGTTCACCGGTGTGCATGCGTGTGAGTTTCTTGCGCCTGTCTTCATCAAGCGCGACTTCCACCTCATCCCCTGCTTCCAAAGAAGCACCATCGACGACATGATACACTTTTCCATCTTTTTTCACGACTTCTTTGATATCAAAATAGCCTTTCTTTGTCTTAAGGATTCCATTATCTGCTGGCTGTCCACCGCCTGCTGTCCGGAGCGGACTTTCGTCAAGCTCGAGCATGTTTCCAAAGACAGACAACACTTTCGTCATCTGAATCACTTATGGCCTGAACCGGATCATAGTCCTTGGGAATGGTATCGCATCTTTGATGTTGTCGATGCCGCACATCCATGCGACGACCCGTTCGACACCAAGACCGAATCCCGAATGCGGTACGCTGCCATATCTCCTAAGATCCAGATACCATTCGTATCTTTCAAGCTTCTCTCCTTCTTTCTCGAGCGCTTTTTTCAATGAATCAAGATCCGTGTCTCTGACCGAGCCGCCTATGATCTCTCCATATCCATCTGGCGCAAGCATGTCCATACAAAGCGCCTCTTTTGGATTGTTCGGATCAGATGGCTTGTAGAATGCCATGGTCTCTTTTGGATAATGGGTCACAATCACAGGAGTCTCATATAGTTCCATGAGCTTGTCTTCTTCTACAGTCCTAAGATCTTTTCCCCATGGCACGTCCAGATCTTTCTTCTCTTTTAAGAGTTTCAGCGCTTCAGAATATGTCAACCGTGGGAATGGCGCCTTGATTTTTTTGAGTTTCTCGACATCTCGCTCAAGTATCTTCAGTTCTTCTGCGTTCTTTTCGATGACTTCTTTTGCGATGAAAGCCACAAGCTCTTCGGCTGCCTTCGCGATATCATCAAGTCCTGCCCATGCGATCTCCATCTCTGCCATCCAGAATTCAGACAGATGTCTTGATGTCTTTGATTTCTCCGCCCGAAAACACGGGCTGATGCAATAGAGTTTCTCAAGCGCGAACACCGCAGCCTCCGCATATAATTGCCAGCTCTGGGTGAGATACATCTTCTGGTCGTAGTACTTGACCTCAAATAATGTCGATCCGCCTTCACACGCATTAGGTGTCAGTATCGGTGGGGCGAATTCATGGAACGCGCGTTCTCTGAAGAATTTGTGGATCGCGCCAAACACGGTGCTTCTCACTTTCATTATTGCAGTTAGCCTTCGTGACCTTATCCATAAATGCCTCTGATCGAGCAGGAACTCAGTCGATTGGTCTTTTGTGATTGGGTATGTGTCTGACACGCCCACTTTTTCCATATCTGTGACAGCCAGTTCGAATCCTGTCGGCGCCCGTGCGTCCTCCTTGATCTCGCCTGTTATCTTAAGAGACGTCTCGATCGGCGAATCTATCGCTGCATCCCAGACTTTCTCAGGGACAGCATCTTTCTTGATGACGCATTGTATTATGTTTGTAGAATCTCTAAGCACGACAAACGCGACTTTTGCGGATTTACGTTCTCGATAGACCCAGCCATGGAGCTTGACTTCTCCTGAGCCTTTGTTCATCGCTTCTTGTATTGACATATATGACATTTTACCACCTTTATATCTATTTATAACACTTTTATAACGCTTTGAATGCCAGGATATTTAAAAAGATTATGCCACAAAGGTTATATATCATTGAATCTAAGATTCTGTCAGAGGTGATTTTTGTGAGTCTTGCAGGAATTAATTTTATCGCAGTTCTATTCGCAGCAGCATTGTCAGTAGCACTAGGTGCGCTATGGTATTCTCCGGCTTTCTTTGGAAAAGCGTGGATGAGACTTACCGGAATAAATCACAAAGACCTTGAGAAAGCTAAGAAAAAAGGCATGGGAAAGAACTATATCGCTGGTTTTTTGGCAGCGATCGTCACAAGCCTTGTCCTTTCGATATTTATTGTATATGTGGGTGTATGGAACTTAAGCGGCGGTGCCATGATCGCGATATTGGTCTGGATGGGTTTTGTTGCTACAAATTCCCTTGGAATGATTCTTTGGGAGAATAAATCTGTTAAGCTTTATCTAATCAACAATGGATTCCAATTGGTATCTCTTGTATTGATGGGCGCATTGCTCGCAGTATGGGCCTGATATTTTTTTATCCTTTCAATCCTTCAAGCAATCCTCTTAGGGAGCCTTCTGGATCAGCAGAGCAGACCACGCCTGATGCCAGCAAAACTCCTCTTGCACCAAGTTTCAGAGCGATACGCAGATCCTCTGCGTTCTTGATGCCAGCGCCGACCAGCACACCGACATTCTTGTTGACAAGGTTCACTTTATCGACTGTGTCAGTGATAAGTTCAGGTTTCGCTTTTGAGACGCTTACATCACCGCCGATAAGCTCTGGCGGTTCGACTGCGACAAAATCCGGACTGAAAGCAGCGATCGCTTCTGCTATATGCGCAGTGTTCGCGCACACGACAATCTTGAGTCCGACTTCTCTTGCCCTTGATATGCATGATTCTATGTGGTCAATCCTTTCTCTATGTTCAGAATGATTCAGTAGCGTACCAACAGCGCCTGCTTCTTTGATTGTCTCTGGTAGTTCATGGCCAGTGTTCGATCCAAATTTTATCGGTTCGATTGTCTGAGAATATATCTCAATCCCTAGGCTGTCAAAAGCAGTGCATCCGCCTTCCTTGGATTCGCAGGCGCAGATCTGTGAATGTCTGCATATGTCTGCCATCTGTGAACATACGACCATCTCGACATCATAGTCTTTTGCCACTTTTGCTATTGTCTTCACAAGCGCAAGGCCTTCTTTACCAGTGCCTTGTTTATAGGTTTTTAGGTTTATCATAACTATCGGTTTCATGGTATCATTAAAATACAGAAATCCTTATTTAAATGTTGTGTAAGAAAGAAAATGGCGCCGAGGGGACAGTCGTGGGTAATGGGGTATCGGGTTTGGGGTATGAGTTATCCTCACACCACAGACCTCACGCCTCAAGACCCATTTCGAGCCCCCGACCTCAACGTCTCTCAGCAATCAGAGGATAATCATCGGATCACTCCTCATCGCTCAAATCTTATGAGCGTTGCGCTCTAATTGCCCGAAAGGCAAACTTTGGCCTTCTCTCCAGGCTGAGCTACGGCGCCACTTGGAGCTATAGGAGATTGGTTTGGTATATAAAGGTTTTTGCAAATCTTTAAAAAATTACTAATAATGACAAATCCAATGTCTTATGTGGAGCATTCGGAAGGGGGATACCGGCTAAATAGCTTCGTTAGGTCCTATAAGATGAAGCTGAGAGGATCAGATAAACGCATATTGAGCCTATATAAACGATCACGAGATCTTCTGCTGTTTGTCGATGCTTTCTTTCCTGCAGCTACAAAGGAGAAGCCATATGTCTCTTTGGAACAAAAGATGGAGATTGTTCCAGGAAATGCATTGTCGTTATTGATTGTTGATGTGGGTAAGATGTATGTCGAGTATGCATCGCTTGAAGGTGTTCTAAAAGAGATCAAGTGTGATCCATATGCTTCGCTTCGTTCCTATGGATATGAATTCAGTCTTCAAGAGAATATATCTGGTCGGACATTCACACTCGCTGCCGAACCTGATCGTGTCGAATTTGTCCTGTCATCGAAAGGCATCTTTGATGAAGGAATCGCTTTTCAATATTCAAGATTATGCGGTCTACTGGATAGATTGGAATTGAAGGATGCAGTCGATAAATATCTTAAGTTATGTGGGCATCTTCCGACAAATATCATGAACAAAAGGAACATACCTGGTCTTTTCGATCACAGGAAGAGGTGGTGGCAGATATGGAGATAGGAGAAGCAGTGCTTATCCTGGCAAAAGAGCTGACTAAAAGAGGGAAGATCAAGATAATAGATGGCGTCCTTGCTCCCGTCTATCTGAAAGACGCAGCCTATGTTCATATGACTGATGAGGAAGGCATGCCACTATGCCGTTCGCATGGCAGGTGGTCGAATCAGGCTTGGATCAGACAAGAAGAGCTTCAGATGGCAATTGATCTAGGTGCGAATTATATATTCATCTCCAGAAGCAGTTGCATATCTGACCACACACAGACCATATATTCAGACCTGGTCTCTCCATTCGCTGTGATCGGCGCTGATGAGAAAAAAGATCTTCTGAAGATCTACAAAGGTATAGATGAGAAGACCCTTGAGGCTATGAGGCTATTCGATGTGGATCGGTCAGTCATGCTCTATAAAGAATATCTTGGTGATGGGGTGCAGCGGGCAGACCACGCATACTTTTTGGCAGAAAAAGATCTTTTATCATTCAAGAAAGCGCTTCAGACGCACAGGCAGTCTCTTGAGAAGGGAAACATGCCTGGAGTGCTGATACATAAAGAGATAGAACGGAAAGAATATGAGAATCGTGGATTCTCGATCAATGCCAGAGAGGCATATGCCCGTCTCATAGATATAATAGAATTCACTAAGACATTGCCTGCGAAAGACATTGATCCTGAGATAGACCTATCGTTCTACAATGCCCTGAGGCTTCCAGATAAAAAAGAGATGAGCTTGTTTTTGGATCTTTACAATGAGAGGCCAGGTCTTTTCAAAGCAGTGTTTGATGGTCGGAAGAGTGATCATCAGAAGATGCTTCTTGAGGAGATAGCGAAGATGCCAAAAGAAAAGCAGGATACTGGCCTGAACAGCTATCTTTGCAGATATGGCCAGAAAAATCTTTATATCAATTACATAGATCTTTATCTTCATGATCCAGAGTCCTTTGCGATATATTTCGATCTGAGCTCTGATGGATATCGTGAAGAGATATTGATGAATATAATGGATTCTGCTGTGATGATGGATTATATTGTAGATCCACAAGCTGAGAAGAAAGTTTCAGATTATCTTGAGGCCCATCATGGAGAACTTCTTGACCGGATAGGAAGAAAGCTCAATTCTGATAAGTAATTTTTTATATAACCACACCTAAGACAACACTATGGCCAAGAAACTGATGGCGGGCATATCAACAAAAGAGAGGGTCATTGTCATAGTCGCATTGCTTGTTTTTGTCATCGATAGGATCACGAAGATGCTCGCAAAGGAGTATCTTGGTCAGGGAAAGATCGTCGATCTCTTGTTGTTCAAGTTTAGATATTCGACAAACACCGGAGGTGCGTTCAGCATATTGAAAGATCATAGCCTGCTCCTCACAATCCTGGGTATAATCGCTTTTTTCGCTCTTGTATATCTTCTGAGAAAATCATCAGACAAACCGATGATGACTCTTGCAAAAGGGCTTATCTTCGGCGGAGCTGCAGGTAACCTGCTTGATAGGATATTCGTCCGTCACGTGATCGATTTTATTGATGTCGGGTTCTGGCCGATATTCAATGTGGCTGACATGGCTCTAACGATCGGCGTTATGTTGGTGTTATTATACTTGATAAAAAAGCGTCAGTGATCTGACATCATGATATAAGATAGAAATTGATAAGGCGATTGTCGAAGTGTGATTCATATGGATGAAAAAAACGTAGCACTGATGGCTGCAAGATCAGCAGGAGATTATCTACTTGAGATAATAAAAAAACCAATCAAGTATAAGATGAAAAGCAGATTTGATGTACAGGCTGAAGCTGATGTTGGATCAGAGAAGATAATCCTTGACATGATTCGGGAGAATTTTCCAGACCATGATATCTTATCTGAAGAGGCTGGTGATGAGAAACATGATTCGGATTATTTATGGGTCATAGATCCGATCGACGGCACTATCAATTTTCTCAAGCAACTTGATGATTATTGTATCTCGATAGCTCTTGAACATAAAGGTGAACTCGTGCTTGGTGTGATCTATCAACCGCATCTTAAACGGATGTATGTGGCTGAAAAAGGAAAAGGCGCATATTTGAACGATCAGAAGATATCTGTGTCTTCTGAGGCTTGTCTTGAAGATATGATTCTTTCTGCGGATACAACTACTGAAATAGAAGCAAGACATGTGATTTTCAATACTTTGTTGCACATGGCAGATAAGGTGCGGCATATAAGAATATATGGTTCAAGCGCTCTCCACTTGGCGAAGCTTGCCGAAGGGAAACTTGATCTCTATTACAAAGGCGCGGGTTTCAATTATTGGGATTTTGCCGCAGGGATAGTGCTTGTGAGAGAGGCTGGCGGAATTGTCACTGATCTTGGTGGCAATGATATCACAAGGGATTCACAGAGTCTTATTTCTTCGAATGGCAGATGTCATGACCTGTTTAAGAATACATTGAAGCCATGATGCATATTAATGCCCTATGGCCGGCTCTGTAGAAAGTCTTGTCTTGATCACCGATACCAGATCTTTTTCATATCTCCGCTTCGCAGAGTCCCGGACCGCTTAAAGCGGCCCGGACACAGTCTGCCCCTGCTATTTTTGATCCATCATGTATATAAGGTCTGACAGACAGGGCAAAACAGCGCACGCTGACCATAGGGCAGGGTGCTCAAAGCTTAAAAGAGGGACATATATCTCCAAGAGAAGATGACTTTCTACAGCACCCTA
>Ga0210019_1002833_pt1 | contig 16382 bp, 19 predicted proteins | sample CryGeyCG2114_020_2_FD_183969 | JGI IMG/M metagenome (GOLD analysis project Ga0210019, IMG submission 183969) | Groundwater microbial communities from aquifer - Crystal Geyser CG11_big_fil_rev_8/21/14_0.20 (SPAdes) (version 2) | ecosystem: Environmental > Aquatic > Deep subsurface > Groundwater ...
GTATATTTAAAATGGGAATAGGAAAAACATAAAAAATCAATATTCCGGTAGGAATAGAAACAAGTAAATATATAAACTGTTTAATCGTCAAGAAACCAATTAATTTGAATTCAAAGTTAGTTATCTGTCGAGGGATCGCATGTTGCTCCATAAATTTAGTATAGCGAAAAAGAGCTCATAAAGTTTACAAAGTTTTTAATTAAGGAAAAAGGTAGAATATTTAATTATTGACATATAGATACAAATTGTGTACGCTTATAATATAAGAGTACAAATATATGCACGATCAAGCTATTATTAACAAGGTAAGAAAATTAAGAAAAAAAGGACTAACATATTTTGAAATTAACGAAAAATTAAGAATATCAATATTAAAAAACACTCTATCTTATTGGTGTAAGGATATAGTTCTTCCAATTTGGTATAAAGATAAGATTAAAAAAATCAATAAATTAAATTTAATAAAGGCAAGAACAACCGCTATTAGAATAAATAAGATAAAAAGAGAAAAATATCTACTTTTATTAAAAGAAAAAAACTCACATTTGGTTAAAAAAATTGACATTTATTTATATAAATTATTATTAAGTATTTTATATTTAGGGGAAGGTGCAAAATATGGGAGAAGCTCAACTTTAACCTTAGGAAGCTCAAACCCATTAATTATAAAACTATATCTAAAACTTTTAAAAAAATCTTTTACAATTGATAACTCGAAATTTAGAGTGAGAATTCAATGTCGATTTGATCAAAATATTAAAAAACTTGAAAAATATTGGAAAGAGACAACAGCAATCGAAAAAAAACAATTTTATCCAACTTATATTGATAAAAGAACAAAGGGAAAACCAACATTAAAAAAAGATTATAAAGGTGTTTGTACAATCCACTATTTTGACAAAAAAATTCAATTAGAACTAATTTATTTGGCAGATGCTATAATAGAAAAGATAATTTAATGTTTTTTTGGGCCGTTAGCTCAATTGGCTAGAGCGTTTGCATGGCATGCAAAAGGTTGTCGGTTCAAGTCCGATACGGTCCACAATTAGATTATTATGACAACCTATTTAACCACTGGAGCACAATTCTCAAATCACCAACGGTTATTCTTTCCTCCACGGGACCTGATGGGAGGTTTGCCTTGAAGACTACAAAATCACCATTATGGATGACCATATCCTTATCTCTCATTGTTAATGCCACGGGAATTTCTTGTCCGTCATCAGCTAACGGTAAAACGTAAAGTGTACCATTAAATGCGGAAAGTTCTTTTAAAATACCTAAGGCTATTTTTTCTTTTAATAATCTTTTCTCGTTTGCATAACTTGCGGTTAATTCTTGATTGCTGTTAGCTAATTTATCCATTGATATTATTTGAAATAATAACCAATTTATGTTACTTCTTCTTCTTCTTTTCAAGCGATTTTTTCAGCACTCAATTTACTATTGAAATTTCTCTAGGCGCACGTTAATATGTACGTATATGGATCAGACAACGACGATTTCTATTACCGAGGCGAGAAAGAGACTTTTTCAAATTGCCAAAGAAGTCCAGACTCCTGGAAGATCATATACTTTGACTGAAAAAGGCAAGCCAAAAGTAATTATTATTTCTTTTGAAGAATACGACTCCTTAAAAGAAACGATTGAGGTTTTAACAGATTGTCCTGATTTGAAAAAAACTATTGATGAGGTTGAAAGAGATATAAAATCCGGAGAATATAAAAATTATCCTACCTTAGAAGAAGTAATGATGGAACATGGTTATATGTTGGCCGATAAAGGCAAAATAAAATATGGTGTGGCAGATACAGTTCGAAAAAAAAGCAAAAAAAGAACTAAATAATATCCCATTACAGTATCAAAAAAGAATATTAAACATCCTACCAATTCTTCAAACAAATCCTTTTATAGGGAAAAAAATGAGAGGAGAATTTCTTGGTTATTATAATCACAGAGTTTGACCCTATAGGATAGTATATAGAATAATCAAGAATGTTCTTTTGGTTATCATTGTCCAAATCGGCCATCGCCAGGGAATTTATAAATAAAAAAACGTTTCTTATCCTTCGTCATTTTCATCCCGTTTCCATACCCTAAAACTGTATCTTTGTAGGTTATAAGCGGTTGACTATAATAATACCTTTGAATATTCTGTTTAAATGAAGTCTTATACCTTACATGACCTTCCAGTTGATGAGAGACCACGAGAACGCCTTGTTAAATATGGAGTTGAATCATTATCTCTTCAAGAGTTATTATCTTTAATTTTTGGCCGGGGAGTGAAAGGGGAATCAGTTGTTAATATTTCACAGAAATTAATAAACACTTTTGGCTCATTAGATCAACTGTCCGAAGCTTCAATTGAAGAATTAAAAACAATTAGAGGATTAGGTTTGGCAAAAGCTTGCCAACTAAAAGCCTGTTTTGAAATTTCCAAGCGACTTGCTCGAGAAGAGAGTTTAAATAAAAACAAAAATATAATTATTAAATCTCCAAAAGATCTTTATCCATTATTAAAGGAAAAAATTATTAATTTTCATAAAGAATATTTTATGGTTGCTTCACTTGATAACCGTAACAAAATAATCAGTATTGATGTCGTTTCAATTGGTACATTAAATTCAAGTTTAATTCATCCAAGAGAAACTTTTGAAGTGGCAATTAGAAATCACGCAGCGGGAATTATTATCTGTCATAATCATCCATCTTGTGAATTAAAACCATCCAAAGACGACCTTATTGTTACTCAAAATTTAGTTAAGGCTGGAAAATTATTAGGCATTGAAGTTGCCGACCATTTAATTATTACTAAAGACGGCCTTTTTAGTTTTAAAGAAAAGAAAATCATTTAACTTTTTCAGGCCTAAGCTCTCTTACTTTTGCTCCTGTCTTCCACATTTCTGATTCTCTCATCGTTTTTAGCTCATTTCCTAACTTTTCTCTATAATTAGGTTTGCTATTGGCCTTAATAACTTTTCTTGCTTCTTTTCCTGATGCAACCGATCTGTATAATTTTTCAAAAACAGGTTCGACAGCTTTTCTAAATTCTCCTTTCCAATCAAGAGCCCCCCTTTGAGCAGTCGTGGAACAATTAGCAAACATCCAGTCCATACCTTTTTCAGAGATAAGAGGAATCAAACTTTGAGTAGCTTCTTCAACCGTTTCATTGAAAGCCTCTGATGGGGAGTGCCCTTTTTTTCGGAATAAATTATATTGGGCTTCCATGATTCCAGCAATCGCTCCCATTAAAACTCCTCGTTCCCCAGTTAGATCGGAGTAAACCTCGTTTTTAAAAGTGGTTTCGAAAAGATAGCCTGAACCGATCCCGATTCCTATTGCTAAAACCCTGTCTTTTGCGTGACCGGTCGCATCTTGGAAAATCGCATAGGAAGAATTAATTCCTCGTCCTTCCAAAAAGTGTTTTCTGACCGTTCTTCCAGCCCCTTTTGGAGCAACCAAGATTACATCAATATTTTTTGGCGGAATTATTCCGGTTTCTTTCAAGAAAGTAATTCCAAATCCGTGGGAAAAATATAAGGCTTTTCCGGCCGTCAAATGCTTTTTAACAATCTGCCAGCTAGAAATTTGTCCGGCGTCAGACAATAAATAGGAAATTACCGTTCCTTTTTTTACAGCTTCTTCAACTTCAAATAATGTTTTTCCCGGTTTCCAACCGTCCTTTACTGCTTTATCCCAAGATTTAGATGGTTTTCTTTGACCAACAATGACATTGAATCCGTTGTCTCTCAAGTTTTGGGCTTGAGCCGGACCTTGAACTCCATAACCAATAATGGCAATCGTCTCATTTTTTAACACTTCTCTGGCTTTTTCCAGAGGAAACTCCTCCCTCATCACCACATTTTCCGAAACCCCCCCAAAATTTATTTTTGCCATTATAATAATAGAAAATTTATAATTTTATTTAACTAAAACAAATATATTTACAAACCAGGATTTGACTACGGCCCGATGCAAATGTCCGCCGACTGTTTCTCCACTCTCTCGACTCAAGATGCAATGAATGTGTGGTTTTCCATCTTTTATCTCTCCGTTACCTGATAATTCCATCGGTTCTTTATATTGATGAAAAACATCTTTCATCGCATTATTTTTTTTCATATCGTTGATCTGGCATTCATCAACTGCCCCGATTACCGAAACAATAGCTCCAGTTGTTAATTTTTGTTTTTTGATTTCTTTCGTTAAAACGTTGATTACTTCTTCTCTTTTATTGACTTTAATTTCTAGTAATTTCATAGAGATTTCCGCCTCTGCGGGAATGACATTGAATTAATTTTTAATAACAGCTATTGCGTCAATTTCGATTAAGCAATCCTTTGGTAATCGGGAAACTTCGACCGTCGCCCGTGCAGGTTTGTTTTCTTTAAAATATTCTCCATAAATTTGGTTAAAAATGGTATAATCAGCCATGTTTTTGATAAAAACAGTCGTTTTTACAACATGGTTTAAGTCCAATCCGGCCGTGGCCAGGACCGCTTTTAAATTATCCAGTATCTGTTTTATTTGGTTTTCAATTCCATCAACCAAATTACCGGTTTTAGGATCAATACCAATCTGTCCGGAACAAAAAACAAACCCGTTAACTTCTAAAGCTTGGGAATAAGGACCAACCACTGCTGGGGCATTTTTAGTTGATATGATTTTTATTGCAGCCATAAAATGTTAATTTGTATAGATCCCCACCTACGCGGGGATGACGTAAACATCAACTTGTAACGGCGCCTAATGAAGCGCTTGAGACTAATTTGGCATATTTGGCTAAAACCCCTCTTTGATATTTCGGTTTTGGGGCTTTCCAATTGGCCTTTCTTTTTAACAGCTCTTTATCTTCTATCAATAAATCAACAGTCTTTTTATTAAGATCAATCCGGATTTGGTCCCCCTCTTTAACTAATCCAATCGTTCCCCCAACAAATGCTTCAGGAGAAATATGGGCGACCATGATCCCGTGGGTTCCGCCGGAAAATCTTCCATCCGTTATTAAAGCAACGTCTTTTCCCAGGCCGGCCCCCATTAAAGCCGAAGAGGGGGATAGCATTTCCCTCATTCCTGGTCCGCCTTTTGGTCCTTCATAACGAATGACGATCACGTCCCCTTTTTTAATTTTCCCGTTAAGGATAGCGGTCAGGGCGTCTTCCTCTTTTTCAAAAACCCGGGCCGGACCCTGATGAAAGTTCATCTCTTTACCGCTTAATTTCATGACCGCTCCCTCAGGAGCCAAACTTCCACGAAGAACAACCACGTGATGATGAGCCGGAGCCAAAGGTTGTTTTAGACTATAGATAATATCTTGGGCTACTGGTCTTAATGGGGCTGATTTTAGATTTTTGGCAACGGTTTTTCCGGTGACCGTCAAACAATCTCCATGAATGAGACCCGCTTCAAACAACATCTTCATCACCATCGGCACGCCACCAATATCATCTAAATGTTCCATCATATACTTCCCAAAAGGGCTGAAATTACCTAAAAGTGGGGTTTTTTTGGAAATTCTTTCAAAATCATCCAGCTTTAAATCGACTTTGGCTTCATGGGCAATTGCTAAAAGATGTAAGACTGCGTTGGTCGATCCACCTAGGGCCATAAAGACGGTAATGGCGTTTTCTAATGATTTTTTGGTGACAATATCTCGGACATGAATGTCTTTGTCCATCAAGTTCATCAAAGCTTTAACAGAGTCTTGGCAGTCTTTAAGTTTCTTTGTAGAAATTTTATTGTTGCGATTAACAGCCGGATGAGAAGCCGTTCCAGGTAGACTCATCCCCATCGCTTCAATTGCTGAAGACATCGTGTTGGCCGTATACATTCCGCCACAAGCGCCATTGCCAGGGCATGACTTGCATTCGATCTCATGCATTTCTCTTTCGGTAATTTTTTTGGCGCCAAACTTTCCGACGGCTTCAAAAATACTGACGATATTTAGATCTTTTCCGTGACTTTGCCCCGGAAGAATTGTTCCTCCATATAGGGTTATGCCGATGCTATTATTTCGGCAAAGAGGCATTAAGGATCCAGGAATTGTCTTATCACAGCCGCTAAGAGTCAAAGCACCGTCAGCCATATAGGCTTCGTGCATCATTTCGATTGAATCGGCAATTAAATCGCGACTGACTAAGGAATATTTCATTCCCTCCATACCCATTGTCTCTCCATCGGTCACAACCGGAGTACCAAAAATGACCGGTTTCCCACCTTGTTTTTCTACCTGTCTCATCACTTCTTCGCCTAGCCTCTGGATGTGAGCATTGCACGGGGTAATGTTGGTGTAAGGACAGGCAACCGTGATTAACGGCTTTGAGAAATCTTCATCCTTAAATCCAACCGCCCTCATCATTCCGCGGGCTGGTGCTCTTTTATACCAATCTGATCCGCATGGGGTCCCTGTCAATTGGCTACTACGTTTGTGAATCATATTGTTTTTAATTTCTAAATCAAATAATTATATAATAATTCCTTATCCTCAATGATTTTATAATCAAAACCGAACTCCGTCAATTTATTCAAAACAGGGGAGAGATAGTCTTTATTTTTAAATTCAACCCCAACTAAAGCCGGGCCCTTTTCTTTATTGTTTTTTTTGACGTATTCAAAAAGAACAATATCATCGGCCGGTCCCAAGACGTGATTCACAAACTTTTTTAATTGACCCGGTTTTTGGGCAAAGTCGATCAAAAAATAATATTTTTTTCCTTGATAGACTAAACTTCTCTCTAAAATTTCCGGATAGCGAAGTAGATCATTGTTACCTCCTGAAATAATACAAACAACTATTTTTCCTTTTATTTTGTCCTTAATATTCTCTAAAGCAGAAATAGATAAAGCTCCGGCCGGTTCAGTAATAATCCCTTCATTTTGATAGATATCAACCATGGCTTTGGCGACGTAACCGGTATCGATGATTTCAATTGAATCAACATATTTTTTACAAATGTCAAAGTTAAGTTTGCCCGGGGTTTTGACGGCACAGCCGTCACAAAAAGCATCAACAAAATCCAAAGAGATAATTTTTTCAGCTTTTAAGGACCGGTCCATACAGTCGGCCTCCTTTGCCTCAACGCCAATTATTTTTATTTTCTTATTTTTTTCTTTTAAATAGATACTGATGCCGGAAATCAGTCCGCCACCACCAATCGGAGCCAAAACGTAATCGACATGACCATTTAATTCTTCAAAAATTTCTTTCCCGACCGTTCCTTGTCCGGCAATGACAAATTCATCATCAAAGGCGGGGATGTAAAAAGCTCCGATTTCCTTTGAGTAATCTTTGGCGGCTTTGGCACTTTCATCATATGTTTGGCCGACTAATTTAATTTGGACATAGCCGCCGCCAAAATATTTAACCCGTTCTATTTTTTGGTTTGGGGTGGCAACCGGCATAAAAATTGTTCCCTTGATTTTTAATTTGGTGCAAGACGAGGCGACTCCCTGCGCGTGATTACCGGCCGATGCAGTCACAACTCCTCGGTTTTTTTCTTTAGTAGTTAAACTAATCATCTTATTGTAAGCTCCGCGAATTTTATATGAGCGGATTTCCTGAAGATCCTCACGTTTAAAATAAACTTTGGCTCCGTAAAGTTTAGAGAGTCTGCCGTTAAATTGAAGAGGAGTTTTTTTTACCACCCCCGCAAGGTTCTTAGCCGCTTTTTCTATTTCATTAATAGTTATCTTCATAAACTTTGTTTAATTAATAATTTACTTTGTGATATTTAATTTCAATCACTTCAATAATTTTGTTAATTTGCTTAACCACCGTGTAAACGATCTTATCATCAATGTCAGCCGTAAAATAAATATTGGAGATCCCATTTCCTTTCACAGCATAGGCATTGATCCTTTCTATATTTATTTTTCTTTTTGTCAATAAGCCAGCAATCCTATAAAGAACTCCAGGTTTATTTTCTGTCACAATATCAACTGTGTATTTCATATTATTCAAGTCGGACTTCGTCAATAGATGTTCCGGTGGCGACCATAGGAAAAATATTATCTTCTTTTTCCACCTTAACTTCTAAAAGGTATGGGCCTTTAAAATTTATGAATTTATCTAATGCTGAATCCAGTTTTTTTCTTATTTCAATTTTTTCTCCTTTGATTCCATATGAACTTGCCAATTTAATAAAATCAGGATTTTCCATGTGAGTAAAAGAGTAACGTTTCTCGAAAAATAATTGTTGCCACTGACGGACCATTCCTAAAAATTCATTGTTAAGAAGCAATATTTTTATCGGTAGTCTTTCCTGCATAATGGTCCCTAATTCTTGTATTGTCATCTGAATTCCACCATCACCAACAACAGCAAAGACCAGTCTTTTTGGTGCCCCGATTTTCGCTCCAATGGCCGCCGGAACTGCAAACCCCATTGTTCCCAAACCACCGGAAGTAATATAGCTATCAGGTTTTTTGTATTTGTAATAGCGAGCAGAGAACATTTGGTTTTGACCAACATCTGCCACAATCACCGCTTCATTTTTTGTTTTTTTAGACAAAAGTGACAAAACAATATCCATGGTAATTTTATTTTTATTTTTTTCTTGGCGTTTTTTTTCCCACATAAGTTCTTTTTTATCTAATTTTTTAAATTCTCCCAACCAATTTTTGTGATTATTTTTTTTGAGGTGGGGGAGAAGACTTATTAAAACGTCTTTGACATTTCCAAGTAAAGGAAGATGTGCCCGAACATTTTTATGATGTTCACTTTCATCAACATCAATATGGATCACCTTAGCAATTGGGACATATTTTGATAACTTACCAGTCACCCGATCATCAAAACGCATACCGACGGCAAAAATCACATCTGCGCTATTGGTAAGCTTATTCGGTGAGTAATTTCCGTGCATACCTAGCATCCCCACATAAAGTGGATGATCAAAAGGAACAGAAGATAGTCCATGGAGAGTTGATGCAACGGCCATGCCGGTTTTTTCAATTACTTGTAAAACTTCTTTTTCGGCTTTAGAAATTAATACTCCGTGACCGACCAACATCAATGGTTTTTTGGCATGATTAATAATTTCAGCCGCTTTTTTTATATCTCCGCTGTTATATTTATTGACGGTTTTTAATTTTTTGACATAAAAATTTTTAGGATATTTAAATTCCACTTTTTCAAACTGAGCGTTTTTGGTGATATCAATAACAACCGGACCCGGTCGGCCATGGTTGGTGATATAAAATGCTTTGGCAACCGCTTCGGGAATTTCATCGGCATGAGTTAGCTGACAGTTCCACTTGGTGATAGGTGTCGTTATACCAACAACGTCGGCTTCTTGAAATGCGTCGCTACCGAGAAATTCCGCAGCCACCTGGCCGGTGATGCAAACCATTGGGACAGAATCCATCATGGCATCGGCAATACCTGTGACAAGATTAGTCGCCCCAGGTCCTGAAGTCACCAGACAAACTCCAGGTTTTCCAGTTACTCGGGCATAACCTTCGGCGGCGTGGGCGGCTCCTTGCTCGTGGCGTACCAAAATATGATGGAATTTTTTTCCATAGAAATATAGGGCGTCATAGATGGGCATATTAGCTCCACCCGGATAGCCAAAGATCACTTCCACCTTTTCTTGCAAAAGTGACCTCATCAATATTTCCGCTCCGGTTATTTTCATAGTTCGACTTCGCTCACTATAAATATTTTTAATTAACCAATTTTTATTGCCGTACACCATTTTTGACTATATTTTTTATTATTTCCTCGGACAATTTCAAAAAAAAGATCTTGCAATTTTCCAGCGATCTTTCCCCTTTTTCCGTCACCAACAGTTCGTCCATCAATATTGTTTATCCAGGAAAGCTGGACACCGGTGCCGGAAAAGAAGGCCTCATCAGCCGTATAAAGCTCGGTCCGATCAACAGACCTTTCTTCTGTTTGAATCTTTAGGTCCATAGCCAGTTCAAGAATTGTTCTCCGGGTAATCCCTTCTAAAATATCATCTGTTTTGGCCGGAGTAATTAAAATATTATTTTTTATTAAGAAAAAATTGGCAGCCGATCCCTCAGAGACATGACCTCCTTCATTTAAAACAATCGCCTCATTAAATCCTCGGTCAGTCGCCTCTTTTTTTGCTAAAGATGAATTGACGTAAGCGCCGGAAATTTTGGCTCGAGCCGGGATAGAGTTGTCAGAAACTCTTCTCCAACTGGAAACCATGGCCGAAATACCTATATTAGTTGGCAAATATTCACCCAGTGAAATCATAAACAAACAAAAATTAAAAACTTCATCCCGATCAAGATTGGGGGAGATATTATCACTGCTGGCGAAGGCAAAAGGCCGGAAATAGCTATCGGTAGTTGGCTGATTTTTTTTTGCCAGGTTAACAACAATTTCTTTTAACTGTTTTTTGGAATAAGGGATCGAAACCCCAAGAATTTTTAGGGCATTAAGAAATCTTTCAAAATGATCATCAAGCCTAAAAATAAAAAGCGCTTTTTTACTTTTATTATAGTAACCTCTGATTCCGCCAAAAACTCCATTGCCGTATTGCAGGGCATTGGTCATTATTGAAACCTTGGCATCCTCGGTTTTGACAAACTTTTTACTAAAAAAAGAAAACGGAAAAGTTGACTGGTTCATAGAAAAATAAAATTTATAACAAAAAAAACCGCCCTTCTTTGGGCGGGAAATTGTTTTTGTCAACAATAATCATCCGCCCATAGGGGTGGTAATGAGAACGTTGACAATAGTAGTTTGACTAATTTTCATAAGATAAGCCATTATAATAGCAAAATTTTTTTTATTTTGCAAACGAAAAATTATCTCCAAAGAGAAAATTTCCTGGTTAGTTCGTTAACCTGGTTTATTTCTCCAAACAAACATATTCCATAATATTCTAGTTCCGCTTCCGGAGTTTCTTTGGTTCTCTGTTGTTGTTCAACGTAAGTTCCCACCGTCATCGTCGAAGTAAAGTCAATAAAGTGGATACCTTTTTCGACCAAAGAATTTCTCAACACTCTAATTTTATTTGAATTGTCCGCCTCAAGGATAATGAATGGATTATCAGATATGCTTTGATGGTCTCCGCCGTCGCGGTCGAAATAACTGTCAAAACGCATTTCAGGAATATTTTTATAACTGGCCGATAAACCAGCCGCCATATGACCCAAAGCATTCATCAAATTTGGAACGGGAATCTTTTTATTCAAGACAGCAACAAACTTATGTGTGAAAGGTTTAAATACTTGATCCATATTTATTTATATAAAATTAATAATAGCATCTCCTAGTTCTGATGTCGATAGAGGATTTTTGTCAACAATGTCTTTAGTTCCTAAGGCATTATTTAATGTTTTTTCGACAGCATTATAAACCGCTTGGCTTTCTTTTTTTAATCCGAAACTATAATCCAACATCATGGCCACTGATAAGATTGATCCGATTGGATTAGCAGTATTTTTACCAACAGCTTTTGGATAAGAACCATGGATTGGCTCATAAAGGGTGATCTCTTCTCCTATTGAGGCCGACGGTAACATGCCGATTGATCCGGTAATGACCGATGCTTCATCAGATAAAATATCACCAAACATATTCTCTGTCAAAATGACATCAAACTGTTTTGGGTTTTTGATTATTTGCATGGCGGCATTATCGACAAACATCGTCTCCAAAATAATATCGGGGAATTTTTTTGTAAAGTTAGTCACCGTTTCCCGCCACAATCGGGAAGTTTCCAAAACATTAGCCTTATCAACTAAGGTTACTTTATTTTTACGTTTTTTAGCCAAATCAAAAGCAATTTTGGTGACCCGAACAATCTCATCCGTTGAATAATTACAAATATCAAAAGCGCTTTGGTTATTATTTGTTCGACCTTTTTTACCAAAATAAATTCCACTGGTTAATTCCCTGACAAAAATAAAATCAACATCTTTGATAATTTTCGGCTTAATCGGGGATTGGTTAATAAGAAACGAAAATATTTTAATCGGTCTTATATTGGTATAAAGACCTAATGTTTCTCTCATTTTTAAAAGTCCCTGTTCAGGCCTGATTTTAGCTTGTGGATCATTGTCATATTTTGGGTTGCCGACGGCGCCGAACAAAATTGCATCGGATTTTAAACATAGTCGATGAGTTTCGTCGGGATAAGGAGTATTGGTTTTATCGATTGCAATGGCTCCAATCAACCCTTCTTTAAAAATAAATTGGTGGTTAAATTTTTCCGCAATTTTTTTCAAAACTTTAATGGCTTCCATTGTTACCTCTGGTCCGACCCCATCCCCCGGTAAAACTGCAATATGTTTTTTCATAGGTATTTTCTTGGGTCAATTATTTCACCTGCAACTGCAGCAGCCGTCACTGTAATCGGAGAGGCTAAAAATATTCTCGCGTCTCTCGAACCCATTCGGCCGATGTAGTTTCTATTTGATGAAGAAATCATTTGAGTACCCCGGCCGACCACTCCCATGTGTTTTCCAAAACAAGGACCGCAGTTAGAAGACTCGATATTGGCCCCGGCATCCGCAAATATCTGAAGAATTCCATCTTTCATAAGCCTGTTATAGACGTTACGAGAGGCTGGAATGACAACAAAATTTACATTAGGATGAATTTTTTTCCCTTTGATGATTTTTGATGATTCAATAAAGTCTTCATAGCGCCCATTAGTGCAGGCACCCAAAAAAGCATCGGTAATTTTCAAAGAATGGACCGGGACAAAATCCATAGTTTTACTTTGTTGACTTTTTTCCATAAAATTTTTTATTCTTGAAATAAATGTTACATTCCCCGGTTTGTGAGGAAAAGCAACACAAGGCTCAAGAATTGATAAATCAACATCGATGATTTTTTCATACTTACAATTTTTATCCGGTCCATAAAATTTATATGGAAACTGATTACGGTTCTTTAAATATTTTTTTAACTTTTGATCCGCCTCAAAAATGGCCGTTCTGGCGCCCATTTCTACCCCCATATTAGCAATGGTTATCCGTTGGTCCATAGAAATATTTTTTAGGGCTGGTCCGCCAAACTCAACGATTTTTTTTGAAGCACCGTCAACCCCAAGTTTCCCAATTAGATACAAGATTAGATCTTTTCCATAAACACCTTTTTTGAATTTTCCTTCCAGATTAAATCTGATAGTTTTTGGTATTTCGAAGTCATATATAAATCCTGTAGACATAGCATAAGTCGCATCGGTCGTTCCTACACCAAAAGCCAAAGTATTTAAAGCCCCGTTTGTATCAGTATGTGAATCGGTTCCCAAAACTATTTCACCTGGGACAATATAACCATCTTCAATTAAGACCACGTGTTCGATGCCGTCACCTTCTTTATAACATTTTGTTCCTTGTTCACGGGAAAATTGCTCCATCAGATCGATTCCTTCAGAAACAGCCACTGACGAAGATGGAACAGTATGATCAGGAATAAAAAATATCCGTTTCGGATCAAAGACCTTAACCCTTTTATTGTATTTAGCAAATACATCGGAAAATTTATTTTTAAAATCCTGAATAGCCGGGGGGCCAATGACTTCGTTAAAAAATAGAATATCGATAGGAAGATCCAATTTTTCTCCGGAAAAGATTGGCCGGCCAACATGATCGGAAACGATTTTCTCCACAATAGTTTGTTTGCCCTCCGCAGTCTTGACGAAGGAGGGATGTTTTTGAAATTGCATTTGGCCCAGTAGGGCACCCAAATGTGATCTTATTTTTCCTAATTTTCCACCCAAAGAGAAGCTTTTTATATCTTCAGGTGGATTTTTTATTTTATATTTCTTTCCGTCAAATTGAACAATTTTGTTATCGAAATCAATAATTATTTTTTGCTTAATTTTATATTCCGTAATATCATCAACAATGATTGCCGGAAGGCCATTGTTTAAGCAATTTCGGTAGAAGATATCCGGATAGGATAGGGCAATGATTACCTTAATATCGTTTTCCTGTAAAGCATAGACTGCCTGTTCGCGGGAGGAGCCGCAGCCAAAGTTCTTTCCGGCAACGATAATATTGTTTTCCTCCCTTTTACATCTAAAAACAAAATCTTTATCGTAATTATCAAAAGCATATTTTTTAAAATAATTCCTATCAGTTGATTCCTGCAAAGTCCATGCGGGAATAATATCGTCGGTGTTGATGTCTTTGGGAAAAATAGACGTGATTTTTCCTATAATCTTGTTTGTCATAAGTTGTTTTGAACCATCAAAATTCTTAAATCTTGATCATTAATCTCTTTTTTCTCATCTGCTAAATTTAAAAATTTTTTATAGATAGTATTTAAATGTTCTTGCTTGATTTCATATTTAAGATTTCTCAACCGATATTTTAAAGCTGCACGTCCTGACCTAGCGGTTAAAACAATTTTTGATTTATCAATACCGACGTCTTTTGGATCAATAATTTCATAATTTTCTCTTTGTTTGATAATTCCATCTTGATGTATACCCGAGGAGTGGGCAAAGGCATTAGCGCCAACAATAGCTTTGTTTTTTTGTATGGGCATGTTCATCATTTTTGACACCTTTTGACTGATGTCATAAATTTTTTCAGTATTGATGTCCGTTTTCAAATCTAGCTTCTTGTGCGTTTTCAAAATCATGGCGATTTCCTCCAAAGAAGTATTACCAGCTCTTTCCCCAATTCCGTTAACAGTCACTTCAACTTGACGAGCTCCATTAATTATTCCGGCCATTGTATTGGCCGTTGCCAATCCAAGATCATTATGACAGTGAACAGAAATAACAGCCTGGTTTATATTTTTTACGTTTTCAAAAAGATATTTAATTTTTGCTCCAAAATCCTGAGGTAGACAATATCCTGTTGTATCAGGGATATTAACAACAGTTGCTCCGACTTTGATCACTTCCTCAACCATTTTAGCTAAAAAATTCGGATCAGCCCGGCCGGCATCCTCGGCATAGAACTCAATATCATCAACGAATTTTTTTGCGTATTTAACAGCCCAAATTGCTTGTTCCAGAATTTTTTTCCTGGTGGACTTAAATTTGTGCTTGATATGAATATCCGAACTGCCGATACCGGTATGAATTCGTTTCCGTTTGGCAAATTTTAAAGATTCAGCGGCAACATCAATGTCTGCTTTTCTGGCTCGAGTCAAGGCGCAAATAATTGGTTTTTTTATCGCTTTTGATATCTCTATAACCGACTTAAAATCTCCAGGTGAAGAAATAGGGAAACCGCCCTCAATAACATCAACCCCTAATTTTTCCAGTTCACGGGCAATCTTAACCTTTTCAACGGTATTTAATTGACAACCTGGGACTTGCTCACCATCGCGTAAAGTGGTGTCGAAAATAAAAATTTTGTTACTCATATTTTAATACAAAAAAATAACCCCGCTTGTGACGGGGGTCTTCGTTTGGCTTTTATACCAAAAAATTAAGCTCCCGCCCCAACGGGGTTAAGGAGCAATCCCACTTCGCTCTTCGAGCTTCGAGGGACAAGTGATGCTAAAGTTTTCATATTTAGGAAACTAATTATAACAGATATTTTTAAAATACAAATGAAAATTATTTTCTTATTTCAAATTGGTCAAATATTTCCTTTGGCTCTTGCCAGAAGACTTGGACATCAGAGACATGAGAAATAGGGGGACCTTTTTTAATTAACTCAATTATTTGTTTGACTTTTTCTTCTTCTCCTTGTATCTGAGCCTCAACGGAATCCGCATCTTTATTTCTTACCCATCCGGTCACTTCAATAATCTTTGCCTGGATTTTAGTCCAAGCACGAAAACCGACGCCGATGACATCGCCTTTGACGTAGAGATGAACTTGTTTTAGCATAAGACAGTATTTAGTATAAAGTATCTAGTATCAAGTATGAAATCAATAATTTGTTTTTAAATACTAAATACTTCATACTTTATACTGGATACTACTTTATAGACGGATCAACTTCCCTCGCTCTTTTCAAATAATCATTTGCCCGATTTTTATCTCCTTCAGCTAAATATAGCTGATAAAGACTATACAGGATATCCCTTGCTTTCGGGTTAATAGTTAATTGTTGTTCAAGATTATTTATCATGACTTTTTTTTTGTTTTCTCGTTGAAAAATTTCCTCTCTAACAGTTGGTCCATAAATATTATTATTCATTTCCAAAATTTTCTGGTATTCGGACAAAGTCTTTATTTTTTGTAAAAAACTAATCGTTGCCTTTTTGTCATTATTAACAAACCTTAAATACAATGGGGAAATTAACTGACTAAAAACGAAATTCAAAAATAAAAAAGCAAAAATTAAAATGAATCCGATTTTTTCCTGCTGTTTCATACTTACATATATTATATACTTTTTACATGGACCAGATTGATTATCAAATAATTATTGATAGGGTAATTACAATAAGTTTAGCTGGTTTAGCCGCAATACTCGCGGCT
>Ga0210019_1002836_pt1 | contig 16372 bp, 16 predicted proteins | sample CryGeyCG2114_020_2_FD_183969 | JGI IMG/M metagenome (GOLD analysis project Ga0210019, IMG submission 183969) | Groundwater microbial communities from aquifer - Crystal Geyser CG11_big_fil_rev_8/21/14_0.20 (SPAdes) (version 2) | ecosystem: Environmental > Aquatic > Deep subsurface > Groundwater ...
TGCGCAGCGAGTTTATAGAAAAGATGAAAGAGCGCGGAGAGTTCGGCGAATTCTTCCCAATTCAGTTATCACCCTACGGCTACAACGAAACCGTAGCACAAGAATATTTTCCATTACAAAAAGAAGAAGCCCTCTCCCGCGCCTACAAATGGAGCGACCAAGCCAGCGCCACAAAAGTAACCGCCCAGCCAACCCTCACCACCCTGCCAGACAATATAAAAGACACCCCCGCCTCCTCGCGCAGGCGGGGAATCGCAGAAGAAATCCTCCACTGCACCGAATGCACTAAACCCTACCGCATGACGAGCCAAGAGGTTGCTTTATATAAAAAGTTAGGAGTACCACTGCCGCGCAAGTGTCACTTGTGCAGACATGCAGCGAGGTTGGAGTTGCGGAATCAGCAGTGGTTACAGGCGGCGACTTGCGCCAAGTGCGGAGTTGGTGTGCAAGCGGCGCTGCCGAGAAGAAGGAGGGGAGTTGTTTATTGTGAGGGGTGTTTTCGGGATGAGCGATGAATCAATTTAATCCGAATTGGACGTAAATAGCCTCTCAAGAGTATTATACGCGAGTTGGAAGTGATAATTTTTAACTGTAAGTGTATTGCTTCAAAGCAAAACTATGTTTGAACAAGCTTTCAAAAATATTGATGACACTCTCTGGAAAGATGCAGGAGCAAGTAACGAGTTGGACTATGTTGAACAAACTTCCTGGATTCTTTTTTTGAAATATCTTGAAGACTTGGAAGAAGATCGATTGGATGAAGCTGCACTTGCCGGTAAAGACAGTTATACACATATCATTGCGAATAAATTTCGATGGGAAAATTGGGCGGTTCCTAAAACACCGGACGGAAAAATAGACCACAATGCTGCGATGACCGGAGATGATTTAAGAGACTTTGTTAATAACGAACTGTTTCCTTACTTGAAAAAATTTAAACAGTCCGCAGAAAGTTCAGATACTATTGAATATAAGATCGGGGAAATATTCAGCGAGCTGAAAAATAAAATTCAAAGCGGATATACTTTAAGAGAGATTTTAAATATTGTAGATGGACTGCGGTTCAAGTCTCAAAAAGAAAAACATGAGCTTTCTCACCTTTACGAGGGGAAAATCAAAAATATGGGTAATGCGGGGCGGAATGGCGGAGAATATTATACCCCGCGCTCGCTTATTAAAACGATTGTAAAAGTGGTTGCCCCTGAAATTGGAGAGACTATTTATGATGGAGCAGTTGGATCCGCAGGATTCTTGGTCGAAGCTTTTGAATATTTGAAAAAAAGTAGAAATCTCTCAACGCAAGATATTGAAATTTTGCAGAAAAAGACTTTTTACGGAAAAGAAAAGAAATCCCTCGCCTACATTATCGGTGTGATGAACATGATTTTGCACGGAATAGAAGCGCCAAATATTATTCACACTAACACTCTCGCGGAAAACATTTCAGATATTCAGGAAAAGGATCGATTTGATGTAATCCTCGCTAATCCGCCATTTGGTGGAAAAGAGCGTAAGGAAGTACAACAAAATTTCCCTATTAAAACAGGAGAAACAGCTCTTTTGTTTTTACAGCATTTCATTAAGAGCCTCAAAGCCGGAGGCAAAGCGGGAATTGTCATTAAAAATACTTTTCTTTCAAATACCGATAACGCCTCAGTTTCTGTGAGAAAGCTTTTATTAGAAACATGTAATCTGCACACTGTCCTTGATTTACCTGCTAAGGTTTTCCAAGCCGGCGTAAAAACAATTGTTTTGTTTTTTACCAAAGGCGAACCAACAAAAAATGTTTGGTTTTACCAACTCAACCTTGATCGTAATCTTGGAAAAACCAACCCTTTGAGTGAAAAGGATTTAGAGAAATTTGTTGAGATACAGAAGACAAAGGACGACTCCGAAAATTCTTGGAGTATTCAGGTGGCTGACTTAAATCAAAAAACTTTTGATTTGTCTGTGAGGAATCCGAATGGTGGTGATGAAATAATTTTGAGAGAGCCGAAGGAAATATTGGAGGAGATGAAGAAGTTAGATCAAGAAAATGTGCTTATTTTAAAAGAAATTGAAAATATTATTCACTAACCATAATTATATATGACTAGTTTTCATGAAACATTTATCAATGCAATTCATACAAAAACAATTCTCAAAGTAACTATGGATTCAAAAGAAAAAGGTCTGATTGTTCGGACTTGTGCACCATTAGACTACGGGCCACACAAGAGATTCAAGGATAAATCTGATAGATATATGTTTTACCATTTTGAGACAGGTCATCCTTCTCCAATGCTGCCAGAGCAAATAAGAAGTGTTGAGATATCAAGCGAACATTTTGGTCCAGAAGATGTTATTACTTGGGACCCGCCATATGATTGGCATATTGCCAGAGATTGGGGCATTTACTCTTAAAATTTTGGCAATGCAAAAATTAAATATTGATTTGAAATACTGCTATGGCATTAAAAAACTTACTCATGTCTTTGATTTTACTGGCTCTAGGACTTTCGTTGTTTATGCGCCTAACGGTGTGATGAAAACCTCGTTTGCAAAAGTTTTCAAGGATTTAAGTGGCAATCAAGATTCAAAAGATCTGGTTTTCCCTGTAAGAGAGACAGCGCGGAAAATACAAGATGAAAATCAAAGCGACTTACTACCTGAGAGTATTTTCGTAGTTGAGCCATATAATGAGCAATTTAAATCTGATAAATTATCAACGCTTGTTGTAAAAAAGGAATTAAAAGAAGAATATGAAAAAATTTATAAAGATTTGGAAATCGAAAAGGCAGAGTTTATAAAAAAACTGAGAACCACTTCTCAAAGTACGGATTGTGAAGATGAATTCATAGCTACCTTCTCAAAAAGAGAGAAAGATACTTTTTTTGATTTATTAAGTGAGATATTTCCGAACCTTGAAGATAAAAACCCCAAATATGACTTTAGGTACAATGATATTTTTGACAAGAAAGGGAATGTTAAAAAATTTCTAGATAAACATAAAGATTCTTTGCAGCTTTATGTTGAGAACTATGAAGCTTTAATTTCTGGATCGACTTTCTTTAAGAAATCAGACAATACATTTGGCACATATCAGGCCGATGTTTTATTAAAATCCATAGAGGACGGATCATTTTTTAATGCAGGGCATTCACTAAAACTTAATGACAATACAAAAATCACCTCCCCGGAAATTTTTGGTGAAATAGTTGAGAATGAGATAAGGAAAGTTGTTGAGGATGAACAATTAAAGAAGGTTTTCGATAAAATTGATAAGGCAATTGGCGGGAATACTGAGCTACGTGCATTCAAAAATGTTATCGAAAAAAATAATTTGTTGCTTGTTGAGCTCCAAGATTACGATTCATTCAAGAAAAAAGTGTGGGCAAGCTATCTAAGTCAGTTAAAGGAAGATGTCTCTCTCTTGGTTAGCTCTTACGAAAAACAAAAAGGACGATTACAAGAGATTATTGCTGAAGCTCTAAAATCAAAAACTGATTGGGAACGTGCTGTCGGCATCTTTAACGAAAGGTTTAACACACTTCCCTTTAAGTTAGAGATAAAAAATAAAGAAGATGTTATTCTTAAAATCGAGGAACCGACTATTGAATTTATCTTTCATGATTTAGGAGAGGAGCAAAGAATTAAAAGAATAGATTTATTGCAAGTTTTAAGTCAAGGCGAGAGACGCGCATTGTATATCTTGAATATCATTTTTGAAGTTGAGGCGAGAAAAAAGACGAATCAGGAGACACTTTTTATTATGGACGATATTGCCGACTCTTTTGACTACAAGAATAAATATGCGATTATAGAGTATCTCAAAGACATTTCGGCCGAAGATTATTTTTACCAAATTATCCTTACTCATAATTTCGATTTTTTTAGAAGTGTATCAGGAAGAATTGTTGGGAATGGAGGATATGATAGAAAGTTTAAATTGAATGTTGTCAAGAGTTATGCGGAAGTGAAATTGATAGAGGAAAAGTATCAAAACAATCCATTTAAGCATTGGAAAGCCCACTTGGATGACAAGTCAATGCTGATAGCGTCTATTCCTTTTGTCAGAAATTTGGCTGAATATTCTGGTTATGACGATGAATTTCAAAAACTGACCTCTTTACTACATATAAAATCGGATACAGACTCTTTAAACGTCGAAGATTTAGAAGATATTTTTAAAGCAATTCTAAAAGATAAGAATGATTTAGACTTGAATGATAAAACAAAAAAAGTAATAGATGTGATTTTTGAGATTGCCGATGAAATCTTAGGAGGCACCGATGAAATAATGGAATTGGAGAACAAAATCGTGCTTTCTATAGCCATTAGGTTAAAAGCTGAGCAATTTATGGTGCAGAAAATAAATGACCAACCCTTTTTAGATCAAATAGGAACAAATCAAACCATAATGCTGATTAAAAAATACAAAGAGTTGTTTGAAACTGAAACCGAGAACATTGAAATGCTTGAGCAGGTTAATTTGATGACACCTGAAAATATCCACCTTAATTCTTTCATGTACGAACCAATTTTGGACATGTCAGACAGGCACCTGAAAAATTTATATGGAAAAGTTAGCAATTTATTGTGATTAATTATGCAAAACTGGCAAATAAAAAAACTTGGTGAAATTTGCACAATTTCAATTGGTAAAACCCCTTCTCGAGCAAATAATAAATTTTGGGATGTAGGGAAAGAAAGGAATAATATTTGGCTCTCTATCCGTGATTTAAATAGTACCGTTGGAAAGAAAATTTTTGATAGCCGCGAATATATTTCTAATTCTGGTGCAGACCTTTTTAAAATAGTACCAAAAGGAACGTTACTTGTTAGCTTTAAATTAACATTGGGACGATTAGCATTTGCAGGAACCGATTTGTATACAAATGAAGCAATTGCAGCTCTTGAAATTAAAAATGATGAAGAGATAGATAAACAATATTTATATTACTATTTAAGTTTTTTTGATTGGGATGCGGAAACAAAGGGAGATACAAAAGTTAAGGGGAAAACACTAAATAAAGCAAAATTAAAAGCAATAAGTGTTGTTCTTCCACCCCTCCCCGAACAAAAACGCCTCGTCTCCCTCCTTGATGAACTTTTTGAAAAACTTGAAAAAGGCAAGGAAAATGCTGAAAAGAATTTAAAGAATGTAAAGGAGCTTTTTGAGGCATATTTTGAAAACCTTTTTTCGAAGGCTAAAGATGATTGGGAAGAGAAATCATTTGGGGATAAAGAATTGTTACAGATTGTTGATGGAGACAGAGGCAAAAACTATCCTAAGAAATCGGATTTTTTGGAGGATGGCTATTGCTTATTCATGAATACAAAAAATGTTAGGCAAGATGGATTCGATTTTAATCAAACTATGTTTATTACAAAGCAAAAAGATGAGGTTCTTGGTAAAGGCAGGCTCGAAAGGAGTGATGTTGTTCTGACAACACGTGGAACTGTTGGAAATATCGGATTTTATAGTAATGACGTCCCTTATAATGCTATCCGAATCAATTCGGGGATGCTTATATTCAGAACGAATAAAGATTTATTGCTTCCTGAATACTTATTTGAACTTTTAAGGTCAGGATTTATTAAGTCTCAGATTGAAAAGCATGTTTCAGGTGCAGCACAACCACAGCTTCCCATAAAAACTTTGGTTAATTTTCGCTTACCTTTGCCAAAATCATTGAATCAACAGCGTGAGATTGTAGAAAAGATTAGAGTATTTAATTCGGAAACAAAAAAACTTGAGAAGATTTATAAAAAGAAAGTTACACACTTTGATGAACTCAAACAATCAATCCTACACCAGGCATTTACTGGCAAACTCTAACTAAAAATGACAAGAAAATATTACGCATCTCGGAACAATCAACAGAAAATTTCAATAGATCAGCTCTACAACAAGCTGCAAAATCTTTATTTTTTATCCCGTGAAAAGGACTTCTTCAAAGAAAAGGCCAAAATAAGTTCTCAAGAATCAGACAAAACGTATGTACCAGATAGCATAATGGGAATAGCGGGTATTAAACTTAATTTTAATCCATTCCCTATAGATGAATGGAGCCCCGAAGATGTAAATGAGGAAAATATTTTTTCATGTATTGAGTTCCTGTTCGATCATGTTTCTAAGCCTGGTGAGTGGGTAGAAATGACTGATCCAATAGGATGGAATTATCAGGATTATGGATCGTACGATGAATTGGCGGGACGCAATGAATTTCGAGAATATGCCAATTTTTTCTTGCTCGATTATAAAAATGGGTTTGAGTTAACGGAAAAAGGTGAAATTACATACCTTGGTGAAGATGGACTGCAGTTTATCTTAAGTGCTGATATTGTCCCCTATGACAAAGAAAATGTTGATGAGAAAGTAAATAATGCAATTACAATATGGAAGAATAGAAAGTCTTCTTTGGAAGACAGAAAAAAAGCAATTCGGGAGTTAGCTGATGTATTTGAATGGCTTAAAAAATCAAAAAAGCTTGAGAAAGTACTGGATAGAAAGGATGAATCGGATTTATTCAATATTGCTAATAATTTTGCGATACGACACCATAATCCAAAGCAAAAAAGCAATTATGATTTGAACATATGGTATTCGTGGATATTCCATTTTTATTTAGCTACTTATCACGCCGTAATAAGGATGATTATAAAAAATGAAACAGCTTAATTTACTAAGTTGCGCTAATATGTTATAAACCTATTCTATGAATGAGGCAGAAACAAGAGCGGAATATATAGACCCAAAGCTGAAAGCGGCGGGTTGGGGTGAAGTAGAGGGTTCGAAAATTCTGAGAGAGTTTCGTATTACCGATGGGAAAATCCAACCGGGCGGTTTCCGTACAAAACCGGAAATCGCGGATTATATTTTGGTTTATAAAAATCAAAAAGTTGCTGTTGTTGAGGCAAAAAGTGATGAATTGGAAGTGGCAGAAGGAGTCGCGCAAGCAAAAGCTTATGCTGAAAAACTGAATACTGAATATACCTATTCCAGTAATGGGAAAGAAATTTATGAAATTTCAATGAATGGATTGGAAGGTTTGGTTGATGAGTTTCCAACGCCTGTGGAACTTTGGACAAGAATCAATGCAAAATCAAATGAATGGAGAGCAAAGTTTGATTCAGTGCCATTTGAAGATTTGAGTGGAACCAAAAAGCTACGTTATTATCAGGAGATTGCTGCAAACAATGTTTTGAAAGCTGTTGCTGATGGAAAAGAAAGACTTCTTTTGACGCTTGCAACTGGAACTGGAAAGACGTTCATAGCGTTTCAGATTGCGTGGAAACTTTTTAATTCAAGATGGAATTTAAATCGGGATGGAAAAAGACAACCGCGAATATTATTTCTTGCCGATAGAAACATTTTGGCGGATCAAGCTTTTAACTCATTTTCAGCATTTTCCGAAGATGCCTTGGTGAGAATCAGTCCTCTGGATATTCGTGAAAAAGGAGGTGTACCAACAAACGGCAGTATATTTTTCACAATTTTTCAGACCTTCATGAGCGGGCCAAATGGAAGCCCGTATTTTGGTGAATATGATCCTGATTTTTTCGACTTCATTATTATTGATGAGTGTCACCGAGGCGGCGCAAATGATGAATCCAACTGGCGAGCGATCATGGAACATTTTTCGCCTGCGGTTCAACTTGGATTAACGGCTACACCAAAACGAAAAGATAACGTTGATACTTATAAGTATTTTGGAGAGCCTGTTTATACTTACTCGTTGAAAGCTGGAATTAATGATGGATTTTTGACTCCCTTTAAAGTTAAAAAAATCCAAACAACCCTTGATGAATATATTTACACATCAGACGATCAATTGATTGAAGGAGAAATTGAAGAGGGCAAAATTTATCAGGAGGAAGACTTTAACCGCATTATCGAAATTAAAGAACGTGAGGCTAAAAGGGTGCGTGTATTTTTAGATGAAATGAATCAAGATGAGAAAGCAATTGTATTTTGTGCCACGCAAGAACATGCGGCCGCAGTACGCGATTTAGTTAATCAATATTCAAAAAACAAAAATCCTCATTATTGCGTGCGTGTTACTGCGAATGATGGCGCGCGTGGAGATCAGTTTTTGCGAGATTTTCAGGATAATGAAAAAACGATTCCTACAATCTTAACAACCTCTCAAAAACTTTCTACCGGTGTTGATGCCAGAAATATTCGCTACATTGTTTTAATGCGTCCGGTAAATTCTATGATCGAATTTAAACAGATCATCGGACGCGGAACGCGCCTTTTTGACGGTAAAGAATTTTTTACAATTCTTGATTTTGTAAATGCTTATAAGCATTTTAATGATCCAGAGTGGGATGGTGAGCCTATTGATGAGACAAGCGAAAAAACCGATGGGCCTTTAGTTCCTGAAAGTATCAATGATGGTGAGAAGGGAGGATGTCCTCCGGTTGATCCACCAGAAAAAAGGAAGAAGATTAAAATTAAACTTCGTGATGGAAAGGAGCGTGAAATTCAGCACATGATTTCAACCTCATTTTGGAGCGCGGATGGAAAGCCGATTTCATCAGAAGAGTTTCTACAAAATTTATATGGAAAATTGCCAGCACTTTTTAAAAGCGAAGCCGAGTTAAGACAAATTTGGTCGAATCCAACGACCAGAAAAGCATTTCTGCAAAGAATTGCAGAGCTTGGCTATGGCAAAGAAGAGCTGGAAAATCTACAGCGAGTTATAGATGCGGAAGAAAGTGACTTATTTGATGTTTTGGCCTATATAGCTTTTGCCATTCAGCCAATAACAAGGAGTGAGCGTGTCAATGAATCACAAAGCGAAATCCTTAAAGGTTTGAACGATAAAGAAATTGAGTTTGTTGAATTTGTGCTCTCCAAATATGTTGAGTCCGGAGTGGATGAATTGGATGAGGAAAAATTGCCTAAACTTTTGAACCTTAAATATCATGCAATTGCGGATGCACAGGAAAAGCTTGGTGATGTTGTGAAAATCAGAACTGTATTTTTTGGTTTTCAAAAAGCATTGTATTCAAAGCATAAGAATTTAACTTCTAAATTATGAACGAAATAATCTGCCCACATTGTAAAAAAGTCTTCAAAGTTGATGAAGCTGGATTTGCCGACATCCTTAAGCAGGTTAGGGATCAACAATTTGAAAAAGAATTGCATGACCGATTAGAAACAGCAGAAAGAGAAAAAGCAAGTGCTGTTGAAATTGCCGAAGCAAAGCTTAAAAACACATTTCAAGCGGAATTATCAAAGAAGGATAAAGAATTAACAGAGTTAAGAGCCGAAAAAGATCGTAATCTTGCGGAGGAATTAGGAAAGAAAGAAGCAGAACTTGCTGCAGTGAAGTCAAGACTCGATAAAGCAGAAGTAGAGCAAAAATTCGCTGTTACAGAAGCTACCAAAAAAATTGAAAAAGAACGTGATGACCTAGCTAATGAGCTAAAAAGTAAAGAAACGGAAAAACAGTTGCTTGAAAAATCCTTGCAAGAAAAATACGCCAATGAACTCAAAACCAGAGATGACATCATTAAAATGAAAGATGAGGCGATTGAGCGGTATAAAGACATGAAGCTCAAACTGAGCACCAAAATGGTTGGTGAAACCCTGGAACAACATTGTGAAGTCGAGTTCAACAGATTACGCGCCACCGCTTTTCAAAACGCCTATTTTGAAAAAGACAACGACGCGAGTTCTGGCAATAAAGGAGATTATATTTATCGTGAAACAGATGAAGAGGGAAACGAAATAATTTCAATCATGTTTGAAATGAAAAATGAGGGAGATGAAACTGCTACCAAGAAAAAGAATGATGATTTTCTACCTAAACTTGATAAAGATCGTACGGAAAAGAAATGTGAATATGCAGTACTCGTTTCTCTTTTAGAAGCCGACAATGAACTTTACAACACCGGCATTGTTGATGTCTCTCACAAATATCAAAAAATGTATGTTATCCGCCCTCAATTTTTCATCCCAATTATAACGCTCTTACGTAATGCCGCGATGAGCTCGCTTAAGTACAAAGCCGAGCTTGCTTTGGTTAGAAATCAGAATATCGATATTACGAATTTCGAGGACAATATAAATAAATTTAAAGAAGGATTCGCAAAAAATTACGACCTTGCTAGCCGTAAATTCAAAGCCGCGATTGATGAAATAGACAAAACTATTGATCACCTCCAAAAAACGAAAGATGCTCTCTTATCCTCAGAAAATAATCTTCGTCTTGCCAATAATAAGGCGGAAGATTTAACTATAAAGAAATTAACGCGAGGAAATCCCACAATGACGGCTAAGTTTGCGGAGCTTGCTGATGACGATAAAAATATTGAATAATAGAACATCTCAGGAAATATAACGGTACAAAATTACAAATTATTATGAAATATTTAAAGTCTACTAAAGTCCTAACACTCTGTGTTTTAGTTAGTATGTTAATCGGTTTTTTCATAGGATTGTCTTATGAAAGAAAGCAGAATATAGGTGTAGCAGTTAATTTAGATGCTCAAGAAAAGTGTGCTAAGCAGGCAGCTCAAGAATTTAATCGGCTTGGATATACGATTGAGGAAGATTGGCAATTAAGAAATCATTATAATAAAAAGTTGAATAAGTGTTTTGCAGAAATTTATGGAACTCATTTGCAGGAGCTTAATCAAAAATTTTATACTAACCGATTAATAATCGATGCCTTTGAAGGAAAAACATATGCTGATTTTTTATGTCCTACTTCTGATGGCGGTTGTGCAAGTACGACCGTTTATATATGTAAAGTATTGGATAAAAAATGTGTTTCCGAAGAAGAATTCGAGAAGCTGATAAAGCCGTTAATGGAGAATTGATTCTTTATTATGAAATTATTTTAAAAATTAGCGATAAACCTGTAGCTTAAAGTAAATATGAAAGAAATTGTTATAGTTTTATCAATTGATCTGATAATGGGATTGTTTGTCTATTGTGTTTTTATTGCACCACTTAAAGGTGGGATGAGTATGAACACAAATGCAAAAATATCTCAATCAAGAACGCGTTTTAACGAAATAATCATTACACTGTCTACAGGTTCTATAATTTTCACATTCGATTTTGCTAGCAAATTAGATTCAGAAATTATATTTATAAAAGCATCTTGGATATCATTTTTTTTCACTATATTTTTTGCCATAACAATCCTAACTTTTGATCAAATAGCTCATGCAAATAGAACGATATTTTCTGGTTGCAATGAAGAAGAACTTGAAGAGAAAGACTTAACTCTCGTAAGAAATACTTTTAGATCAATAAGAATAATGTTAACACTTTTTTTATTAGAGGTAGTTTCGCTATGTTCGGCTGTGTTTTTTTTAATAGTATTCGCGATGAAAAATTCGTAGATTTGCGTTTCAAGCTTGCGTAGCGTTTGCAGGTATTAGCTTGTTGGTGCTCCAAAAACAACTAATCCACCATGACCCCCCGAACCATCACCATCCACCTCCCATCCGGCGATCCATCCGGCATTAAAGTGGCCGAGCTCTCGAATCGGATTATTCGAGCTTATGTGTTGCCGAGAGAGAAACTTGCGGATGCGAAAAGTTTTGGTGAGTTGAGTAAGCCCGCTTTGTATCTTTTGATGTCGGCTATTTGGAGTCTATCGCTGTAGCACAGGCAAAAGAGGCGGCAAAATGTGCAGATTCATAATCTGCAGCAGTTTAAAAAATCATGCCGGGGGCTTTGCGGCTGGCCGGAATGTGAATGCTTGGGTTACATGGAAAAATATTGAGGGGAGGAGTATGGATGAGGTGTTGAGGTAGGTTGATAGCTAAAAGGGATTTGATTATGCGAAAAGTCAATCGCAATTATGTTGCGTGTGAGTATATGCTCACGTATAATGCGGGCATGGAAAATCTTAATGAATCGCTGGCGATTTTTGAGAGCTATAAGATCCGTCGTCATTATAATGACGAAATAGAAACTTGGTTTTTTTCTATAGTTGACATTATTGCAGCGCTCACAGATCAAAAAGATCATCAAACCGCTCGGAAATATTGGAACAAGCTAAAAGAACGACTAATAAAAGAAGGCAGCCAGTCGGTGACAAATTGTCACCAACTGAAATTAGAGGCAGCTGATGGAAAAAAATATCTTACCGATGTCGCCGATACCGCAACACTTCTGCGCCTCATCCAATCCGTGCCGAGTCCCAAGGCAGAACCTATAAAACTTTGGCTGGCTAAAGTAGGTTACGAGCGTTTGCAGGAATCTGTTGATCCCGAAAAATCTCTCAACCGTGCGCGTGAAAATTGGAAAAAGCATGGTCGCAGTAAAAAATGGATTGAGCAGCGAATGTTGGGTCAACATACGCGCAACAAACTCACCGATTATTGGAGTGAGCATGATATTAAGAAGGGCAAAGAGTTCGCAATCTTAACAAATATTATTCACGAAGAGTGGGCGGAATTGAGCGTGAAAGATCATAAGCAAATGAAGGGTTTAAAAACGCAAAACCTGCGTGATCACATGACAGAGGCAGAACTAATTTTTACCGCGCTGGCCGAGCTCTCGACTCGTCAAATTGCCGAAAGTGAAAATGCAATTGGCATGCCGCAAAATAAAGTGGCGAGCAAAAAAGGCGGCGGGATTGCACGCAAAGCGCGTTTGGAATTGGAAGAAAAGACCGGTAGAAAAGTGGTGAGTGGGAAGAATTATTTAAAGAATAGGGAGACGAAGGGTATTGAGCGGCGCATTAAGAGGCGCGTCAAATAAAAAAGGTTGCGCAATTAGCTGCTGCCCAGCACATAAAGTCTCAGACCATTTTGCCGACGCCGGGAAAATGGTCAATATTGGTACGGCGTTATATCAAATTGGCTTATAACCAAATATACCGTTCAATATTTTAATCTTATCGAATTCCATAATATTAAAAATGAAGTAGGAACAAAAGGCTTTATTGTTTCTTCGTGAATGTGGATTAAAAAAACAAATGCCATAGGTGCTGTATCTCCAAGTGTTGGATCTGTATGGAACTAACCGATTAATATCAACCATATTCCCCGTAATCATTTCACCACCTCCGCCGTCTCCACTTCCATCTACACATAACCCGTATATATATGAAAAAGCTTATTTGGCTGCTGGCCGGTGCGCTCTTAACGGTTAGTCTTACTGCGTTTGCGCAGGCGGATAACAGTTTTACCGATCAAAATACTTTTGACAGCTGGTTTAGGGCGTCGGCGAACAAGATGCATAATCATGAGATTATGAACGGCTTTCCGGATGGTTCGTTTGGGCCTGCTAAAAATGTGACGCGCGCGGAAATTGCGCTGATGTTCGATAAGTTCGCGAGCAATGTGGTGGAGAAGCCGCTCTTTGAAGAGCCGGTTTTTTGTACGCTGGAGGCGCGTCCGGGGCTGGTTGTAGTAGTACGAAATGTGCAAGGAGAGGCGATCACCGAGGCAACATTTACCATTGATGATGACGAGCCTTTTAAAGAATCGGATGCGGAAGGCCGCTACTCGCTGCTGCACGAGGGCGAGGGCTATTTTGATGTGACGATTTCGGCCGAAGGCCATCAGCCGCACTTCGAAACCGTGAAATTAGAGCAGGATGTGTGCCACGTGATCACGCAGAATCGGACGGTGTTATTGGTGCCGGAGGTTGGAGGGGAGTAGAAATATTGGTAGGGAGATGGGAAAAGATGTGAGATAATATCTGTATGAAGAAAAAGATTAGTAAGCAAATTCTCAAAAAGGCGGTGGCGCAATCCTCTAAAATCGAAGGTATGAGCTTTGCCCGGGCAAAGAAAAATTCAATGGCAATTAAACTTCTGAAAAAGCATGGCAGGGGCTTCTCGTTATAATGTTGGTGGCGATGAAGTCGATATTATTAAGAATAAACTCGGTATTGTCGATCTAAAAACGCTTGAGGATGCAGAAACGTTGTTGCTTTCGGATAGTTATGAGGAGATCTTTATAGTTGGGCGGGTAAAATTCGAACAGTAGAAATTTCTAAAGGTGGTATTCTCTTTGCGCCCTCTGTGCAAATCAAAAAAGCTCTGGAATCTTTCGAAAAGGTTTTATTGCAAAATTTACCTAATGTAAAGGAATCAAAAAGCGGTTTGGCGCGGAAGTTGGCTATTATTCATTGTGAATTTAATGCGATACATCCTTTCCGCGAAGGAAATGGACGTACCATTCGTCTCTTTTTAGATCTTATGGCTGTACGTTGTGGTTTTTCAGTAATTGATTATGGCAATAAAGATGTGTGGGATTTTGTGGAGTATTGGATATGAAATTGCCGATGTCGGTTTTCTTTACATATTCATTGACAAGAATTTTTACATTCCTTATAATGGTGACATGTTCGGCAAGTTCATTCAGCACCAGCGCACCAAGCACAATATGACGCAGGAGCATCTGGCTTCTGTGCTGGGTATTTCGCGCCCCACATATATGCAAATTGAGCGCGGGGAGCGGGAGCTCACAATTTCTGAAGCTAAGAAACTCGCAGCTCTTTTTGATATGCCTCTTCTTAATTTTCTTGGTGAGGAGGAAGTGAAGAATTTAGAAATTGAAATCGTCGCTACAAAAAAGAAAGCACAGAAAAAGGCAGTTACAGAAGTGCGCATCAGTGTGCCGCAAGAAAAAGCGGAAAAATTTGAACAAGTTCTCCTCTATATTCTTGCAAAGATTGGAGGAAAGCCAAACATCGGGCAGACGGTGCTTTATAAGCTGCTCTACTTTATCGATTTTGATTATTACGAGAAATTTGAGGAGCAGTTAATCGGTGCTCGGTACATTAGAAATCACTACGGCCCGACGCCGGTGATGTTTGCAAAATTGATGGAACAAATGGAGAAAGAGGGGAAAGTTGAGAAACTAAAAAGCAAATTTTATAAACATGAGCAGACGAAATACCTTGTTAATCCGAATAAGCCGGTCGAACTTTCGGCGCTTTCGGCACAAGAACTTGCACATATCGATTGGGAAATTGACCGGCTAGGGGATTTAACGGCAGCGCAAATTTCCGCACTCTCCCATGTAGATACACCATGGGTTGCGGCAAAAGAGAGAGAGGCGCTGGAATATGAGCACGTCTTTTATCGTCCGGCAGAAACTTCTGTAAGAGAATATGATGCACTTTAGAGAACTTCCGGAATTTCACAGAGAGCTCAAGCGCCTTTTTAAAAAATATAAAACTTTGGAGGATGATTTGAAGGCTTTCAAAGCAGTACTGCGTGCCGCACCAACAGGAATCGGTAAAAATTTTGTTGCGCTCCATTTTTCATCCAACATTAAAATCATAAAAGCGCGTATGGCCTGCCGTGCGCTGCGCGACCGTTCGTTGCGTATTGTCTATGCATATCGCGAGCAAGATGAGATAATCGATTTTATCGAGCTCTATTACAAAGGCGACAAAGCGAATGAGGATAGGGGAAGAATTGTGGAATATTTGGGGAAATTTTAAAATTAGGCACAATCGCACACCTCAACAAATGTCCAAAGCCACCACATTTACCATCCTTACGTTTGCCATCGGCTTTCTGATTCCGGCGCTGGGTTTTTTATTTCCGGAAACATTTTTTTCAAATCGAGAGGCGATTAGCGCATTTGTGAAAGGTTTTGGTTTGTGGGCACCATTAATCTTTATCGTTGTTTCCGTGATTCCCGTGGTATTTACTCCTCTAAATCACGGCATCTTTGGGATTGTAGGTGGTTTTGTATTTGGGCCGTGGCTGGGATTTATTTTGAATTGGATTTCAAAAAGTATCGGTACCCTATTAACATTTTCAATCGGCAGGTTGCTGGGCAAAAAGGCGATTCGGAAATTCACCAAGTCTGAAGATATGAGTCAGTATAATAAAATTTTCAATCAGCATACTTTTCTCATTTTCATAGGGTTTATGGTGAATGATACCCTCTCGTATTTGGCTGGTATCTCAACGATGAAATTTCGTAGATTTGCTGTGTTGGTGATATTGTCGCATATTGTGCCGACGCTGGCGCTTGCGTATATAGGCAGCGGAATTTCACTGCGTGATCCACTCTTTATGCTGCTGACTGGAGTGATTGTTTTATTGTGTGTTCTATATTTTCTTTTGAAGCGATTGCACCCGGCCAGCGGTGGGGCAGGGGCCGATCCACAAAATTAATCTAAAAAATAGATCATGCCCCAACTCCCCATACTCGGCTCCATCATCTTTTGCATCGGTACTGCTTTTTATGTGAAGCATACGGTTATCGATGCCCGGACAAAGCCGAATCGCGTAACATGGCTTATGTGGTCGGTGGCGCCGATGATTGCTGCTGCGGCTGCTTTTTCTGATGGTGTGCGCTGGGCGGCGTTGCCGGTTTTTATAGCGGGGTTTGCGCCGCTGCTCGTCTTTTTTGCTTCGTTTGTGAATCCTAAGTCGTACTGGAA
>Ga0210019_1002839_pt1 | contig 16366 bp, 19 predicted proteins | sample CryGeyCG2114_020_2_FD_183969 | JGI IMG/M metagenome (GOLD analysis project Ga0210019, IMG submission 183969) | Groundwater microbial communities from aquifer - Crystal Geyser CG11_big_fil_rev_8/21/14_0.20 (SPAdes) (version 2) | ecosystem: Environmental > Aquatic > Deep subsurface > Groundwater ...
TTATATTTTTTAATTCTTTCTTCGCAAATAATATCCTGAGCATAAATATCCTGAGCATCAATATCCCAAGCATCAATATCCCAAGCATTAATATCCATAATAGCATCAATATCCCGAGCACGAAGATTATATCTTTCCTTGTCATCACCTAAAATATTTCCTTTTACAATTAAATTTTTATTTGTCTTAAAATCTTTTATAAGTTTAAGATTTCCCTTAACAATATATTCTGTGTCTGTTTCAGTTATCTCAATTAGGTTTGTCATTGTAATTTTAAAGTAAGAACACTTTTTTAAGGTTTGTGGTGGTGGAAAATATTAATCAAATCCCCCAATCCTCTTTTTTTTGCCTTCGGATTACTGCGATTTCCTGTAGGATTTTTTTCTCGTTTTCAGAAAGCAAGTCCTTGTTTTTTTTGAATTTCCTGAATTGAGATTCTGAAATTTCAGAATAAAGAAATTTTATATCTTTCAATTGTCGTTCAAAATTTACTCCTGGAATTGAAATCGCGACTTCCATTTTTTCTGTTGCTTCTTCAACTGACTTGTTTTCTGACTGGATATTTTTTAATCTTCCGACTTTTTCTCCCTGCTCGTTGTTTAAATTTAATCCTGATTTTAACTTTCCTCCGTCGACGCGGACGCCGAATATTGCAGGATTAGAATTCCTGAAAATATATTGCGGAAGAATTTCAACCTTGCAGATTGTTGCAAGTTCCATTAATCTTTTTTTCTCAATTTCTTTTGCCTTTTCCTGACGGAATTCAATTAAGTTTTCAATTAGTTTATAGATAACATCATTTGAAATTATTTTTAAATTTCCTTTTATCTCTTTTGCATCTTCGTCGACGGAAATATTAAACCCGGCAATTACGGCGTCGAGTTCGTTTATTTCGCGATTTGCTTTTGCAGAAATTATATCTGTCTTACTGATGTTCCCGATTCCTGCTTTTACTACGGGAATGTTTTTTTCTTTTAACAAGACAAGCAATGCTTCCAAGCTTCCAAGTGAATCTGCTTTTGCAATGATTCCTTGTTTTTGGGTATGGATATTTTCTGAAATTTCTTTTTTGAATTTTGTTTTAAGTTCTTCCAGATTATTGTTGAAAATTTCAAATGGCATGCCTGGGAGAATTTCAGTTTTGCTGATTAGTTGCATGCGGATTCCTGTTGATGCCTGAACTTTTTCTTTTGGTCTGAATTTTGCACAAAGAGGTTCTATTTCTTCAAGAATTCTTATTTTTGTCAGGATTGGTTCTCCTTCAAAATTTGCAACTGCAATCTGGGATGTTCGCGAGAGTTCCCCGTCGTAGAGTATTGCTTCTATATAATTTGTGGATTTTTCTTTTTTTATTTCAAGCATGACTCCTTTTGCATTTTTGTTAAGAGTTAATTTATCACCAAGATATTTTTGGCTTAAACCACAGAGCATCATTATTAATTCCTGAATTCCTTCTTTTGTTTTTGCAGAACAAGGAACAAGTGCGATTTTTTTCGTGAAATCTGAAATGTTGTAATACAAATCAGCGTCAAAACCATATGCATTCAGAGAACCAATTAAAACCATGTATCTTTCGTCAAATGTTTGTTTTGTTATTGTTGATTGGAGTTCAATATTTTCCCTGAGTTCTTCAGATTGTTTTTTCCATCCAGAAATATTGTCTATCTTGTTTAGTGCTATTAAAAAAGGTGTTTTGTTGTGCTGGAGAATTTTTATTACTTCTGCTGTTTGTGGTTTGATTCCTTCATTTATGTCAATTACTAAAACAGCCAAATCAGCGAGGGAGCCGCCGCGTTTTCGCAAGTTTGTAAATGCAGCGTGTCCTGGCGTATCTATAAAAAGAAACCCCGGTATATTTAATTTTATATTTGATTTTTCAATTAAAGGGCATGATTTTTTTAATTGTTCAATAGGATATTTTGTAAATGAAATTTTTTGAGTAATGCCTCCTGCTTCGCCTTCCTGCACGCATGTTGCCCGCAAACTATCCAGTATTGATGTTTTTCCGTGGTCAACATGTCCACACACTGTTACTATCGGCTGTCTGGTTGTCATATAGATAAAACAAAGAATTAAGTTAAAAGGTTTTTGATTATAATTAAAAGAATAAAATTATTGCAAGAGGAATTAAGATAAATGCAAGAAGAACAAATAATGCTTTTTTTCTTGAAACATGGATTGTTTTTTTAGAAATGTGTTTTGTAATTTTAAATAATAATTCTGTATTTGGAAGAAAAATTATTGTTCCTAATACTCCAAATAAGAAATAGGCAACTGCCACTGCAAGTGCTGATGGTTGGTTGATTATTAATGACGCTAAAAAAATGTCTGTAGATGTTCCAAGGCGAGCGCCGATTATGAAAGGAATTGCTTTTTTTAAATTAATCAAACGCGCGACAGCGAGGGGAACTAACAAACCAATTGTAATTCCTGAAGAAAAAACAATTGCAGTCAAAATCACACCGATAAAATATGCTTTGTATTTTGATTCAAAATATTTGTTTATGAATGAGCGGGATTTTTCTTCTCCTCCAAGAACGTCTATTACTGATTTTCCTATATACTTTAAAGAGAAAATTAAAAATACAAATGCAATTACAAATGCCAGGGCGTAATTATTTTTTATTAATAAGAAATTTATTATAGGAGAGGTAAATGTTTCAACTATATTTGGAATATGAAAAAAAGATATTTTTTTGAATAGAAATTCTGCTATTATCATCGAAGTTCTTGAAAATATCTTGAAAAAGTATTCCAGCAATAAAATTATTGAAATTAAAATTATATTATAAATTGTGTAACATAAACCAATTTCAAATCCATGCCGAAAGTCGCGCCGTTTTTTTGCAACAATTATTAACGAAATAATTAATGCAGTAATTGTTGCACCAATAGAAGTTCCTGCAAGAAGGTAGATTGCCGTCGATAAAGATATTAAATCGTTTCCCGCGAATGCAGCGGTAATTGAACCAATTGCTCCTGATGACTGAAAAATTGAAGTCGTGAACCATCCAACACAAATTGCTTTTAAGGGAGTAATGGAATTCAATAAAAATTCTTTAAAAAAAGGAGCAAGTAATAAAGAGGTTTTTTTAATAAGTTCAATTGAAAATACAAATAAATAGAGAAAGAAAATTAATTTTGTCCAGTTTTTTATCCCTCTTTTCATATATACTCTAGAATAGAATTGTTTTTAAGTTTTAAGGGATATAATTTTTATGATTGAAGAAAGATTAAGAGAAATACAACTTCATAAAAATAATCATGGTTTAGATTTATTAATTATGATGGATTATGAAGAAGAATCTAAAATGAGAGATTTAATAATTGGTATGCCTATTTCTTGTGCAAAGGAAGTTTTATTGAGTTTAGAGGAATTATCTAAAAAAAGATTTAGTTCTGACAAAGAAATTAGTTTTTATGGGTTTTCAAAAGAACAGCGAAGGAAATTTTTAAAAGAACTTAAGAAAGAGTATCGCAACGGAAATTATAAAAATCTTCCTTGTATTCATTTTTCATGAAAACAATTAGTGATTTGGAAAAAATTTATGAAATAGATTTTGATAAAATAATTCAAGAGATAAAAAAGCAAAAATGCAAAAGGGTTTTATTACAATTTAGCGACGGATTGAAGCCGTATGCAACTGCTATCGTTGATTTTTTAGAAGAAAAAATAAAAGGCGTTGAATTTTTAATTTGGTTGGGGAATTGCTTTGGTGCTTGTGATACTCCTGTTTTGCCGTCGGAAATCAAAGTTGATTTGGTTGTGCAGGTGGGGCATAATGAGATGATGGCGGGAATTTAAGAAAGGAAATATTTAGATAATAACCAGCTCAATCCTGTTGTGGCAGTAATTGCTGAAGATACATAAATAACTGGTTTTGATTTAAATTTTATTTTGTTTCTAAGGAGGGGTTTATCATCAACTATGTTTAATAATAAAAGAGAGCCATATGCGAAGATTGCTTTTGGAATTAAAATTCCATAAGTTCCAAACTCTGAAATGTAATTCTGTATTATAGGATTTATTTCTCTAATTTGTTCTGTTTCAATACCAAAAGCTGTTGAAGCAAAATCTACAAATGAGCATGCAAGATATGTGCAGTTTGCCAGAGTAAATTTTTTATTATCATTTAATATTTTTGTTAGTTTGCTCATGAATTAAAGAGAAAAAATATTTTTTAAGGATTGTTGTGGTTTTTGATTGTATATTAAATTGGATCTAATTATACTTTTAATCTTTGAAATTATAGCACCCCTCAAAAGTCTTTAGGTTTTTTTCCTCAATAAATATTCATCCCATGAAAGTCTTTGATGAATCTCTTTTTTAGAAATTTGATTTTTAGAAGAAATTTTTTCTATAACCATAAATTTCTTATCAAATTTGACTTTAAATTAATTGTTATCCTATAAAATACATTCAAATCCATCCAACCAACAACGCCACACCGACGAGGAATAGCAGAATTCCAGCAATTAAATGAAGTCTTTTTATGTTTCTTTCTTTCCAACCTGCGACATCATCAACTTTTGCAAATCCCCAATAAATTAATCCCACGATGATTAACATAGGAAGAATAAAAATTAGATTATAATATAACAGCCACGGGATTGCTCCTATTGTCCCTAGTTCTGATAGAATTCCTGACGCGACAATATAAGGGCCGATTGTGCATGGAAGAAGAAAAATTGTGACTAAAAATCCAATTATGAAAGCACCTTTTGTCGACGTTACTTCTCCAATTATTTTTTTTACGCGCGGGCGCATCCAGATTGGCATTTCAGTTGCAACACCGCCTGGCTTATACATAAAATAATCTTTTATATTAAGGGCACCAATTAACATTGCGAGAATTGCAAGTGAGTTGTAAATCAGAGACGAATTTTGTCTTAAAATTTCTGCAAATGTTTTGAAAAACTGGATTATGATTAATCCGTAAAATAAATAACCAATGAAAATCGCAGATACAAATGCAATTCCGCCGAACAAAACTTTTTTTCTCTTGTCTGGATTCTGAATTAAGATAACCATTAAAATCATTGTCAGAACAGCAATTGCGCACGGATTAACAGCGTCGGCTAAAGCAAGTGCAGTTATTTTCGGAATTGTACACTGAGTTATGCAGTCCATTTTATTTTAACACCCTGTAACCTCTTTTAATCTTTCAATTGATTGCACACCGCGATAATTTTCTCTGTTGATTTTCCACGTCGGCGTTCCTGTTATGTCAGAACATTTTTCTCTTTCATAAAAGCAGTCAACCACATTGAGATATCCATAATTATCGCCGAACATTTCCTCCTGAATTCCGCATGCATAACAACCGAGTTGAGTATACAGAACAGAATTTTCTCCAATGCATTTCGCAGTTTCAGCGTCGGTGTTTGTATTTTTATTAAAAATTAAAAAATACGCGAGAATTAAAACTGCGAGGATTATTAAGATTGTGATTAATTGGCTCTTTTTCATTAATTAAAGAATTAAATTATTTTTTTAAATGTTTTGGGGGAACTAATTAATAATCATATACATCGATTATTTCACAAACATATGTTTCTCCAGAGTCAGAATTAATTAATGCAGCAACTTTTGCAGTTGTCGCATCTCCATCAAGTGCAGAACCAGTTGCAGAAATAGTTGTCATTTCAAGTGGTCCAAGTGAACCAGTATAATCTCCGCTTAAAGTGCTAGAACCATCACTAACTATTACACGCACCCCATCAATATCCTCTCCTCCGGATTTTCTTTCAACAGTAACATTACAAGAAGTAGAACCAGAAGAGCAATTCCCAACAGATTTTATATCAAGCAAAACTCCCAGGCAATCTGATGAAGAGCTAATTCCTTCAATCTGTTTATTTAAAAGATTATTTACTGTAAACCATACAATTCCTATTGCAACAATTGCAATAGCAATTAATATCATAACAACAATAACTCCAGATATCCCTTTTTTATTTAAAAAAAAATTCATATTAAATAAAGTTGTTTAGGCTGTTGGTTCTGTACAACATTTTTGACCGCCAATATATTTTATAGCACCGTCGCATATTGTTACTGAATCATTCATTTCAGAATATCCTGCTTCATCACATGTCTTGAACAATTCACCTGAGGAACTTTCAACAGTTTCTTTTTGTTCTTCAATAACAGTATTCAGTATATACCAAACAACACCCACTGCAACTAAAGCAATACCAATTATTATAATTGTTGTTACAATTCCTGATATACCTTGTTTTTTTGATAGCATTTAAACCCCCTTTCAGTTTTTGTTGTTAATAATAAATAATTCATCTTTTTAAATATTTTTATTGAAATTATCTAACAATCTAAAAAATTCTTTTTTACTAATTATTCTATCTGCTTCACTCAACCCTCTTAATTCTGCAAATTTCCAAAATGCCTGTGGTTTGTATCCTCTTTTTCTTAATGAAATCAGCGTCGGTAATTCAGGATCATCCCAACCAGAATATTTTTTTTCTTCAACTTCTTTTTTCATTTTTCTTTTTGATAATTCAATATCTGTAAATTTATATCTTCCTAAAAAAGCAGTCCATGGAAATTTCTTTTCTAAACCCAATGCTTTGAAGATTAATTTTTGTCTTTCTGCATTATCCCGATGATCTTTCCCCCGAATTATGTGTGTCATTTTCATTTCTATATCATCGACGCTAACAGAGAGATTCATCAAAGGCCAAACACGATATTTATTTTTTTGTCTTGGATGTTTTGTTAAACATATTCTCGCAAGAGGAAAATCTCTCATTGCAGGATTTGCATCACTCATCGATGATTTAAATCTTAAAACAGCGTCGCCAGGTGCATATCCTTTTTTATCTAACATTTTTTTCCAACGATAAAGATTTTCTTTTAGTTCATTATTCCGACAAGGACAATCTTCTTTGAAATTTGAAAATTTTTTGAACTTTTCAGAAGAGCAAGTGCAAACATAAGCAAAATTTTTCTTTATTAATTTCTCTGCATAATCATAATAAATCTTCATCCTATCTGATTGAATTACAAATTCCATATTTGGATAATTATCAAAAAGCCACTTGAAATCGTCGACAAACATTTTATATGCAGGTGCGAAAATCTCGTCAGGATTTGTGTCTTCTATTCTGTTGTAAATTTTTCCGTTGTATTTTTTTGCGAATAAAAAAGAAGTGCAATAAGTCAAAGCATGTCCAATATGCAAAACCCCCGACGCTGCTGGTGCAGTCCGCATCACGACCTTTCCTTTTTTTGCATTCGGCAGTTCAGGTAAACCCTCGCGGACTTTTCTTTCTGAAATTTCGTTTTTTGATTTTTCAAATTCTTTTTTTTGTTTTTCAATTGAAAGTTTATTCACATCTGAAACAATTTTAGAAATTTCTTTAATATGTTTTTTAACATCTTCTTTTTTCAAACCCTCGTGAAACAGCGACGATATTACAGAACCCTGATTTGCCTTGCCATTGTATGCGAGTGCGTTTTTCAGTGCGTATGCACGGGTTTTAAGTTTTAGATTTTTCATTTTATTCATCCTATTTTAATATCCGCTTCCAACACCTGCTTTTCTTTCCAAAAGTTCAATTCTTTGTTGGATATGATAAATTTGATTTGATAATTCTTCAAGTTTTTCTGTAATTGCTGTCAGGCGTTTTGCAAGTTTGCGTCTTTTTTCTTCTGCCCCTTCTGTCATATCAACATAACCAGATGATTCTGAATTTTCCGACGCTGATTTTGCAACTGCACTAAAAAATCCAAAAGGATTAGAACTATTTTCAGAAATACTTTGTGTTTCTTTTCTGATTTCTTCAGCTTTTTCTTTTTGTCTGTTATATCTTCCTGTTAAATCAACAAAATCTTCATTTTTCTTTCTGCTAAAAAATCCCATATAATCAAATAAATCCTGTGTTTATAAAAATTTATCTTTATTAATTTAAATAAATATTTTTTTCAATCTCTAAAAGTCGTGTATAATATATTTTAAAATTCTCTTCATCTCTTTTTTCATAATAATATTTTGAAAGTTCCTGCAGTGCGTAGTAATAATAAGGATTTATTTCAAGTGATTTATGATATAATTCAACTGCTTTTTCCACATCACCTTCCAGATAATTCATATAACCGAGATTATGATACATCATCGCGAGCTGGATTGAGTTTGTCACATTGATTCCTTTTTCATAAAGTTTTATTGCTTTGTCTATCTCTCCTTTTTTATAATATTCATAAGCGAGATTTGCAATTGCATTTTCTGAATAAGGATTATATTTTAACTCATTCTGAAAGAATGTTTCTGGATCAGACCATTCTGAATTTCTTTCAAAACTTCTCGCACCCAGCAAAACCAACAACACTATAAAAATTGTTAATGCTATTTTTTTATTTTTTATTGTTTCAAAAAAATAAAAAGTAAATACAAAACAAAAACCCAGCATGCTGTAATAAATCCAATGTTCTTTCATAGTATAAAACATAATTATAATTCCTGACGTCGGGAAAAGAGCAATAATAAACCAAAAAAATCCAAAAAAGAGATGCCTTTGTGTCTTAAATTTATAAATAGAAAAAAAAGCAAAAAAGCAAATTAATAAAAAAGAAACAATAACTTTGGTGTTCAGAAAACTTTCCATAACGACAAATGCCCTTTCAGAGTAAAGTGTTTTTGGAAAAAATATCACAATTAAATATTCAGAAAATGAATAAAGAAAACTATAAAATCTTACCAGAATGCTCTCGTTATAGATTGCACTTGAAGAGGAAAAACTCTTTTGCCCAAAGTTCAAAAAGGTTATTGTTGCAATCCAATAAAACAGCGTAGTTAAAACAATAATCAAGTAATAACTTTTATTTTCTTTTAAACTTTTTTTAAAATTTTTAATCAGAGAATTTTTGTCTTTAGAAGGATAAGCCAAGTCAATTATTAAAAAAAGCCCGAGAAAAATTAATGACCTTTCTTTAGAGAGAAAAGAAAAAATTAATGTCAGCGTGAAAAAAAGATAAACAGGGAATTTTCCAATTTTTTTGTAAAGAATTTCTTTTTTTCTGTAAATCATAATTGCAGAGAGAAGGAAAAATAACCCAAGCGGTTCTCCTAATCCTGATATATAACTTACTGCCTGCGTATTAACTGAATGAATTAAAAAAAGCAATGCAGAAAAGAAAGAAATTTTATCTGAAATTCTAAAATCCCTAAGAAGATAAAAAAACAAAATTCCGACTCCGATATGAAGAAGAATTGATAAGGCATGATGGGCAAACGGATTTTCTCCGAATGTTGAATAAACCAAAGCATGAAAAACAAATTGCACAGGGCGATAAAAAGTTCCAAAGTGTCCTGCACCAGCTCCTGCAGAACTTACGAATAATTGAGGGATATTTCCCAATTCATGCACATGAACATTTCTCAAAATAAAATATTCGTCATCGAAAAACAGTCTACCGCACATTGAAGGAGAATAAACAATAAAAGTTATCAGAATTAAAGCCAATATAAAAACCCCTTCTTTTTTTGAAAGAATTTTTAAATTCATAAAATAAAATATTAACTTTGTTTATTTATTTTTCTAATTAAGATATTCTGCAAAATCTTAAATTTTTACAACACATTATACAAACATTTTTTAAATCCAAATTCATTATTATTTTATGGCAACACCAGAGCAGATTATCGGAAAAATTAATCCCAAACTTTATGCATCTAATGGAAAAGAATTATTAAAAAAATATGGTTCTGCTGAAAAAATTCCTGTAGAAGAAGTAAAACCACGATCAACTGTTTCTTCTGAAAATGGGCCAAGTGCAGAACATTTAATTCGCTACACCTCTTCTATTGAACAAATGGAACCATTATATTTCTGGGTTTTAGATTTTATGTCAGACCGTCTCGGACTTGAAGTTGAAAAACTTTATGATAATTTTACTTCAAGTCCTGGTTCAGGTCATTTTGGTGAATTTCAGCAACGGGCAAGCATCATGCAACAGCAGGGAACAAAATTACTTGCCGACATAAATACTGTTCTTAGAAGTGTAATGAATATAATTTATGATTTAAAAGAATTTAAAATTCGTTTATTACATTATAGAGGATTAAAATCCAGCGACAAAGCGACGAGGGATGCTTCACGACTCGCACTAAAACAAATCTGGATGGACCGTGTTGACATGCAAAAGGGTGCTGGTTCAATAAATGCAATGACAACAGGACAGCTCGGATTTCAAACACTTCGCGACGCATTTCTTGCAGTTGAAGATGAATCATTAAAATTAAAGGGAAAAGAAATTGACCTTAATGACAAAGTAAAAAGAATTCTCAAGCCAAGAATTTATGAATTCAACATGTGGGTAAGAGAATCAGAGAGTGAATTAAAAAAAAGATATGAACTTGAAAGAAATTATTTGAAAAGCCAGGTTAATTCTTTGAAAATTTATTCTCGCTGGGTAAAGCCATACCTGAGAACATCTGCACAACTTGAACAAAAGGAGCAAGGAAGAAATGCAGCATTAGTGAAATCTTTTAATACAATTTATCTTGAATTGACACTTCTTGCAAAAAAAGCAGTAGAGCCGCTAAAAGAGTATGGCATGGACAAAAAAAGAAAAATAAAGAGAAAATATTACAAATGCGTGCTTGTGGATTTTATATTTCGAGGGATTCCTCAAAAATTTGCACAGCGTGGCGATTATGTTTTCGGTGGGAAAACAAATATTTCTTTCAAAGCATATGCACTTAATGAAGATGAAATAAACAAACTCCAGAAAGAACTTGAAAAATCAGATGTTAATGAATTATTCCAATTAATTGAAGGTGCAACAGAGGAAAGTCTTAAAAAAATGCAGGAGGAAATTGATTATTTTCTCGACGAGAAAGAAGATGAAGAAGAAAAGGAAAAAAAGAAAGACACTTCAAACCCTTTTCTTGCAATGTTTGGGGTTTATAATAAAAAAGAAGAAAATAAAAAAACAGAAAAAAAAGATGTCGACGATAAAATAAAACCCGACGACTGGTTTGAAGCAAATCAAATGAGAAAATACGCAGCAGAACAGGCAATCCGTTCAGCTTACAAAGTTTTTGAAGTTTACAAAAAAGTTCATGGAATGGCTGCATTTGACGCGCGTCCGCCTTTTGATAATTAGGAAAATATTTAAATCTAGATAAACAAAAAAAGAGAATGGTAGATAAATTCCAATTTAAAGATCTTGCGAAAAGAGTTGAAAAACTTGAAAAAGGTATTAAATTTTCAAGAGAAAAGGGAAGAGGGATTGTTGAATATAAGGGAGAAAAATCAAAACCGATTCCAATAACTACTTCTGGAATTATGGATGAAGACGGTGTTTATACTCTTGCAGGAGAATTATCAAAATTTGGATTAGGAAAAAGAGAAGATATTTATGCTAACCTGACAAAGCCTTCATATCAAGATTATAGAATGTTATTTAATATCCTTCTTGCTGTTTTTACTGCTGGCTTTTTTTTCTTTGGAATTTTAAAAACAAATCTAACAGGTGCTGTTATAGGTGTTTCAAATTTAACATCAAATATAGGAATAATTATTTGTGTTGTAGGAATAATTGGATTATTGGTCTGGAGAAAATTATTTTAAATATCCTCCTCTCTGCATATCCCATAGTTTTTTATATTCTCCATCCTGATTAATTAATTTTTCATGAGTTCCTTGCTGAATAATTCTTCCATGTTTCATCACAATTATTCTATCAGCATTCATTATCGTCGACAAACGATGTGCAATTATAATTGAAGTTCTGTTTTTCAAAAGTTTTGCAAGTGCAAATTGAATATCATACTCTGTCTGTGAATCCAGAGAGGAAGTTGCTTCATCTAAAACCAGAATTTTTTTGTTTGCTAAAATAGCTCTCGCAATTGAAACTCTTTGTTTCTCTCCGCCAGAAAGTTTAACTCCGCGTTCGCCGACAATTGTTTTGTCTTTTTGCGGAAGATTAAGGATAAATTCTTCAAGCTGTGCAAACCTGATTGCTTCCCAGACTTCCCTTCTCGACGCTGTTGGATTTGAAAATTTAATGTTGTTAAAAATTGAATCATCAAACAAAACACATTCCTGCGGAACAATGCTCAACTCTCCCCTCAATGATTCTTGTTTCACGTCACGTATATCTTTTCTGTCAATTTTAATTTTGCCTTCCAATACATCATAAAATCTATATAATAATTTAACCAGCGTCGTCTTTCCACAACCAGAATGCCCGACAAAAGCAACTTTTTCATTTGGCTTAATTTTCAAGTTAAAATCATCCAGACTAAACGCGCGTTTTTTCCCATAATTAAATGAAACATTTTCAAATTCAATTTTCCCCCTTTCAATTCTCAAATTTTTTGCATGTGGTTTATTTTCAATATCATTTTCAATTTTTCCATATTCAAATAAATCCTGCAAGTCGGCCATTGAACGATAAAAACCCTTCATTCCATAGACAAATCCAAACATGGGTCCAATAACATTCCCAAGAACAGTGTAAATAAATGTTAAGGTTCCGAGAGTTATTTCTTTATTTAAAAAATCCATTAAAGGAAAATAAATTAATAAAAGAGTTCCAAAACCCAGAATAAAAACTTGTCCGGCGTCAAACCAGCGATAATAGCCCCAATGTTTTAATGCTTTTGTCCTGACGTCTTCATTTTTTTTAGAATATAATTTTTGGATGTTTTTTTCTTTCCCAAAATATTTTATAGAATCAATATTTGTAAAAACATCTCCTATAAAGCCTTTTTCTCTGTCATTTGAACTAATATATTCAAGTTTTGGGATTTGCTGAATTTGTTGAATATAAAAACTATATAAGATAAAAATAAAAACCATTCCAGATAAAACTAATGCAGAAATTAAACTAAAATAAGCAATTGAAATTCCAACAATTATCAATTGAAAAATTAACGGAGCAAATTGAAAAGTTATTATACTTGTAATGCCCTCTATTGCGCCTGCTCCACGAGTCATTCTGGAAATTAACGAACCGGTTTTGTGTGTTGTGTGAAATCTATGCGACAATTCTATAATATGATTAAAATATTTTTGTTTTAAATCAAGAATTACTTTTGATTCTAAAATTGCTTCAAGATGAATATTATACCATTTGCCAAAACTTCTTATTAATACAATACTAATATAAATAACTGCTAAAATCAAAACTAATTTTAAAAAAAGTTCAGATGCAAAATTACCTTCAATAAATTCTGTCCCCCTGTCAATAATAATCTTAAACAAATATTTATCCACCACAAAAAGACCTTCTGTAACCAAGGTAACAATCAATAAACCGAAAAACAGCCACTTATATTTTCTCAATAAACACCAGTATTCACTAATGTTATACCTAAAGTTTATTTTTCCTTTCTTGTTTTTATTTATATTTTTTTTAACCATCTGTAAATTTTAGTTTCCACTAAAAATAAAAGAAAAGTGCACACTTTATGGAATCAAAGTTGAAACGAGTAACTCGCGTTCAGAGAACAAACCTCTCAACCATACGATTTATGGAAGATTAATTTATAAAATTTTCTAAAAGTTATATTTATATACTTTAACACCCTCTATGAAAATGAAGGAACAACTTATTAGGGGCAATTTAAATAACCCTAAATGTTTTGAAAAAGAATTAGAAGAAGAATTTGAAAATGAAGAAGATTAGAGCATTTACTAATATTTATATAATTTAATTCTTTAACTTTCTATGCCTAAAAAGAAAGAAGATGAGGATTCAGAACTTGAAGATATCACCGAAGAAGAAGAGATTGAAGAAGTTGTGGAAAAAATAAACCATAATTCTTTACCGAAATTTGATTCAAGTGAATTAATGTTTTTTCTCCCGCAGGAAGAATTCGTTTCTCCTGTTCTTGAACAAGTTGTGAATTTGCAAAATGAAGTTCGTCTTGAAAATGTTGCAAGTGAAGCACGTACGCAAGATAAAGATGAAAATCCTCGGGAAAAAAGCTATACAATTATAAATGGTTATGAAACTTCAAATAAATATTCTGAAACGAGTTCTGATGATACTTCTTCTACAACCTTTGGAGTTCGCGACAGCGTCGGAAAAAATTTGGGATTGCAGGAATTTAAAAAAGAAGATTCCCGCGATGAATATTTTGCTCCAAAAAAATGGGAAACCAAGGGAAGCGACGACGCCCAGAAATATCATTCACGAAAGTTTAAATAATAAAATAACTTAAAATAAAATGAAAAGAGTTGATTGGAGAGATATAATCGGATGGATAATTCTTGCATTAGCAGTAATCTTGTTAATAATTTGGTTTGTAAAATGAGAATTCAAGACATAATTGTTTGGATACTTTTTGCAGTTTCGCTATTCGTCGTCGGGTGGTATTTTTTTGGCAACAGCCCGACAATAGAACAATTATTATTAGTTTTGATTATAAATTATCTTTTTGTGATTAATTCAAAGATGAGCAAGATAGAGACAATAATTAAAATATCTGAAAGAAAGTTTAATGCACTTGCAAAAGATTTTAAAGAACATTTACATTATTAAATATGGCAAAAATAGGTAATTATAAAATTGAAAATTTTTATCAGGGTGGTTATTCATCTTTAGACCCGTCGCAAAATCTTTCACCAATTCCTGAACTAATTAGTGTCGGAGATATTGGAATGTCAACAGACGCACGTTCTGCAAATATTGTTAAAACAGCGTCGCAAAATCTTTCTGCAGGTGCAAGAACAATTGAGATAAATCAGGTTTTTCCAGAAACATTTGATTCTGTTCCAAATGAGCAATTAAAAGAAGCAAAAAGAATGGCAGACCTTCTTGGTGTTGACATAACTTTCCACGCACCAGTTATTGAACCGTCTGGAATGACACAACAGGGTTTTACAAGATCAAACAGAATTGCCGTTGAGAATCAAATGAAGCAGGCAGTTGAGCGCGCGCATCTTTTAAACCCCAACGGAAACATTCCAGTAACTTTTCATTCATCAGCAGCAGTTCCTGCTTTTATGATTCCAAAAGGAGAAAAAGCAGAAGAAACTTATGTGGTTGATATTGAAACAGGAACGCCAAACAAAATTCCTATTAAAACAAGATTTTATCCTGGAGAAAAAGAAATTGATATTGATAAAGAAGTAAAAAGATTAAATGAAGACCAGTGGAAAAGCCAGTTGACTTCTTTAAGTTATGCAGCGACGATGGGAATAAGTCATTGGAAAGAAGGAAGGGCTGAAATAGAATCAGGAAAAGAAGTTTCTATTGATCTTCATGTGGGAAGAAATTATATTTCTGACTCATACAGACAATTAAAACGACTTTATGATACTGCTTATAATGCTGTTTCAAAAAATGAAAATGCAAATCCAGAAGATAAAAAAATATTAAATGATTTTTATAAAAGAGTAGAAAAAGAATCAGACCAGATATGGAGAAACCCGCATTCTGATGAGAGTCTTCTTAAAATGACAAAAATAATTGAGGACGGATTGACGACTTTTGATAAATTGTCTGAACCTCCTGAAATTTTAAAACGAATTGATAAATTTGCCGAGGATAAAACAACAGAAACTTTTGCAAATGTTGCTATGAATACTTACAATAAATTTACAAAAAAAGGAAAAAAAGCACCGATAATCTGCATTGAAAATCCTCCTGCAGGCACAACTGCTTTTAATACAGGAGAGGACCTGAAAAAAATTATTGAAGGATCAAGAAAAAAATTCGTCGACAAATTAGCAAAAGAAGGTGTTTCAAGATCAGAAGCACAAAAACAGGCAGAGCAGTTGATTGGTGCAACCTGGGATGTCGGGCATATTAATATGTTAAGAAAATATGGTTATTCTGAAAAAGATATAATTGAACAAACAAAGCTCATTGCTCCTTTTACAAAACATGTTCATCTTTCTGATAATTTTGGAATGGAGCACACAGAGTTGCCAATGGGAATGGGGAATGTTCCAATTAAAGAAATTATGGAAAAACTTGGTGAAAAAGGATATAAAGGTAAAAAAATTGTCGAGGCAATGCATTGGTGGCAGCACTTTTCAGAACAGGGAAAAATGCCTCCTTTTCAGCCAACTCTTGAAGCATTTGGTTCTCCAATTTACAGCGAGGGTGTTGGCCCGTATTGGAATCAAATAATTGGTTTGCAACAGGGTTATTTTGGAGGATATGGAATGATGCTTCCTCAGAATAATTATCAAATGTGGGGCTCTGGATTTTCAATGTCGTCGTTACCAACAGAACTCGGTGGGCAAATGCCTGGGGGGCAAGGGAGCAGAATGAGTGGCAGGCCAATGGAATAATTTTATAAACTAAAATATATAATAGAGAATACAAAAAGATGGTGAAAAAAAAGAAATCTTCTCATAAAAAAACCGAAAATGAGATTCCCAA
>Ga0210019_1002840_pt1 | contig 16366 bp, 18 predicted proteins | sample CryGeyCG2114_020_2_FD_183969 | JGI IMG/M metagenome (GOLD analysis project Ga0210019, IMG submission 183969) | Groundwater microbial communities from aquifer - Crystal Geyser CG11_big_fil_rev_8/21/14_0.20 (SPAdes) (version 2) | ecosystem: Environmental > Aquatic > Deep subsurface > Groundwater ...
CCGCCGCAATCATGATCGATGTCAGAAATTTTCGAAAAATATTTTTCACACTATCTCCTTGCCCCACCAGATTCCTTCGGAATCTAACGGCGGGGTTAATTCGGCCATCAACTTGCGTTCACTGCGTTCCGCAAGTTGGGGCCCCATTAAAAAGCGGCCCCGTCCTTAACAAAGCTTAAGGCTTGCAAGGAGGGAGAATTTCGGGGCCGCCAATTTTTTGTTTCATTGAAAATCATCCGACCGCAATAGTCCCCTCTTCTTCCGTGCGGATGCGAATGCATTGTCCGAGATCGATGACGAAAATTTTTCCGTCGCCGATGTTGCCGCTCTTGGCGCCCTTGATGATCGCCTTGACCGTCGGCTTGACGAAATCTTCGTTGACCGCGATCTCCAGACGAATCTTCTTCAGAAGGTTCACTTCATAAACAACCCCGCGGTAGGTTTCACTGAAGCCGCCCTGCTGGCCGCAACCCAGAACGTTGGTCACCGTCATCTTGGTGACTTTCGCATCAAACAGCGCCTTTTTCACATCGGGCAGTTTGTACGGTTGAATCATTGCAATGATCAATTTCATGTCATTATCCTCCCTCAATAAATGTCAGTGGCGTTATTGTGTCGTAAAAATCTGGAACCCGGCGTACGCTTCCATACCGTGCTCGCCGATATCCAGACCGCGAAGCTCTTCTTCCTTGCTGACGCGCAGCCCCATCAGGCCTTTGATCGCAAAGAACAGAGCAAAACCCGTCACCATGCACCAGGCGAAGACAGCCACTATACCTGTCATCTGAGCCATTAAAAGTTTCGTTCCGCCGCCGAACAACAAACCGTCGCCGGTGGTCCCGGGCGTGAACATATCTTGAGCGAACAGACCAAGCGCAAGGGTTCCCCAAGCGCCGCAAACGCCGTGAACGGAAACCGCGCCCACAGGATCGTCAATATGCAGCACTTTATCAATGAACATAATCGACAAAACAACCAGAACTCCGCCGATCAGACCGATCCAGAATGCGCTGGCTGTAGAAACGAAAGCACAGGGAGCCGTAACAGCCACCAAACCGGCCAAAGCCCCGTTGAGCGCCATACTCAAATCCGGCTTGCGGAACAAGGCCCAGGCCGTGAACATCGCGGCGATAGCGCCGGCCGCGGCAGCCATGTTGGTGGTCGTGGCAATATGAGCGATATCAAGAACGCCGCCCATAGTGCTTCCCGGATTAAATCCAAACCATCCGAACCAGAGAATGAAAACGCCTAGCGCAGTCAACGGAAGATTATGGCCGGGAATGGCGTTGGATGATCCGTCTGGATTGTATTTGCCCAAACGCGGCCCGAGAACAATCGCACCAACCAGGGCTAGCCAACCGCCGACGGAGTGAACAACGGTTGAACCGGCAAAGTCCCACATCCCGGCTGAGGCGAGCCAGCCGCCGCCCCAGATCCAGTGACCGGAAATCGGATAAATGATGGCGGTGATCGCAATACTGTAAATAAAGTATGAGATGAATTTGGTCCGCTCAGCCATAGCTCCGGAAACGATTGTCGCAGCCGTAGCGGCAAAGACCAACTGGAAGAAATATTTACATTCCAGCGGAACCGTCGACCAGGCCAGAGAACCGAACGTTTCTCCGCTGTCGTTAAGGAAAAATCCGCTGGTTCCCATGAAGGCGTTGCCGGCGCCGAACATGATCCCGAAACCCATCACCCAGTAAAAGACGGTTCCGGCGCAGAAGTCCATCAGATTTTTCATCAGAATGTTGCATGCGTTCTTGGCGCGGGTCAGACCCGTTTCCACGAGCGCGAAACCGGCTTGCATGAAAAACACAAGCACGCCGGCCAAAAGCGTCCAGATCGTATCGACGATCACTTTGTGGTTCTGGATCGCTTCCGCATTTGACGCCACCGTCGGCGTATCTTGGGCCAAGCATGCCGTGACGGATCCGAGAACCGTCAGGGCCGAGAGCCCCAGAGTCAAGGCCACAACCGGCATAAGCCTTTTTATACGTCTCATCATTTACCCCTCCTTGTCTTCTTGTTAACAATAACTTCTCCCTGCCCCATCCTCGAGTTACCCAAAACTCCATTGAAAAATAAAAACCCTGAACCGCCGGTTTGAAAAACCGCTGATCCAGGGCCCCGCTGCCCGTGAGACATCATAGCCTCGATCAAACAAAAAAAGCCCTGCACCGAGAATGTCGATTCTGACAATCCGGTGCAGGGCTTCAATGCCCGTTTGGAAGCATCTTTGCTTCAAATTCATTTCTCCGGAGCCTCGTTATCAGCGAGACGAAGGAGAATAAAAAATCCTCTCGGAAAACTTCTACGCTTTCGCAAGAGGACGTCAATGCCCTTGAAACTGTTCAAAGTATACGGCCTGAAATCGATTTGTCAAGAATAAATTTTTTCAAGCCCAAAGTCATTGCAAAATCATCTCTACGGAACAACCGCCACCACTTCGATTTCCACGAGGGAATCCTTTGGAAGCCGGGCGACTTGAATCGTGGAACGCGCCGGCGCATTGTCGGCCGGAAAATGTTTGGCGTAAACCTCGTTCATTTTTCCAAAATCATTCAAATCTTTCAAAAAGACGGTCGCTTTGACAACATTGTCTAGCGAAGTTCCAGCGGATTTGAGAACAGCTTTGATATTCGCGATCACGCGTTCCGTTTGTTCCGCGGCGCCGCCCGCAACCAGATCGCCTGTGGCGGGATCAACCGGAATCTGTCCAGCCAAAAAAACAAGATTTCCAGCTTTGACAGCCTGATTGTAAGGGCCGATCGGTTTCGGCGCTTCATTGCTGCGGATGATGATTTTTTGCATGATGCCCTCCTGTATTTCGGCTGCGCTGATCCTGGGAATGGTTCCGCGCGCAGTTTGCCTGCGAAGCAGGCTCTGTTTGAGCACGGAATCATTCCCAGGATCAGCTAATCACTTTTTGGCTGAGCCTTGAAACTCTTCCATCAGGATGATGGATTCAGCGACGTCTTTCATGCTGCGGCAGGAGTCCATGCTTTTTTTATGAATCATGCGGTAGGCCTTGTCTTCATCGAGACTGTGAAGCTTCATCAGAATGCCTTTGGCGCGCTCCACCAGCTTGCGCGTCTCCAGCGCCTCTTTGGCTTTCATCGCCTCTTCCACCACTTTAGTATGATCGACGGCAACAGCGGCCTGATTGGCCACAATTTGAAGCACGTCGATCTCATCGTCCGTGAAGCGGTGCGGCTCTTTGGTGTAAACATTGATGATGCCGATCACGCAATCTTTGAAAATCATCGGCACCGAAAGCATGGACGTCAAACCTTCTTTAACCGCCAGATCGCGGAAACGGTAACGATCATCCTGCTGAACATTGGAGACCGTCAGAGGCATTTTGGACTTGACGACTTCGCCACTGAGGCTGTTGTCGACGGGAATATTGGGTTTCTTGCGGTATTCATCGCTCAAACTTTGCGTGGCTTTGATCGCAAGCTCGCGGCCGTTGGAATCCAGCAGCATGATGGAACAAATTTTGGAATTGAGCATCTCAGCCGTGACAACGACAATCAAATTGAGAATCTCGTCGAGATAATCCTGGGATGTCACGGACTGCGAAACCTTCATCAGACTGTCGAATTGCAGGGCCTTTTGTTTGATTTCTTCAAACATCCGCGCAAACTCGATCACGCCGGCGACTTGCTTGGCGATGATCGCCATCAGGTTAGTTGTGTTTTCGCTGTATTCGTGAGACGTTTGATGCTGGATGTTAACGACGCCGATGACTTTGGCATTGCGGCGGACCGGAATCGACAGGATGGCCTCATATTTGTCTTCAGGAAGGACGTCAAAACTTTTGAAACGCTTGTCCAGATAGGCGCCTTTGGAAATCGACACCCACTCGTTTTCCTGCGCAACCCATCCGGCGATCCCTTCCCCGACTTTCAGATGAATTTTACCGAGTTCTTTTTTGTGCGGCGTTTTTGACGCCATGAGGATGAGATTTTCGCGGGAATCATCAAAAAGATAAATAAAAACGGAATCCGCTTTGATGGCTTTGGTGACGATCTTGACGATTTCACCAAGAATCGTCAACAAATCCAATTGGGAATTGGTGATGTTGACAATCTCGCGCAGAATTTTCAATTCTTGCGCCTGGCTGACGTTGAGTTGAACGCTGATTGTTTCGGATGTTTTAGGCATCGTCTGAAAGTTTTGCTTCTTATTTTCCGTAAAAACTTTTATAATCTAACACATGCAAACACTCTTGACCATTCTCATTTTGATCCTCTGCGCCGCCGGACTGGGCGCGGGCCTTCTTCTGGCCAACAAGGTCATGCGCAAAGGCTGTTCCGAAGATCCGGACGGATGCGCCTGCAAACGCGAAAGCAAAGACCCGTCGGACTGCGATCAATGAAAAACCCCGCATTCCTGCGGGGCTTTTAGTTCTCTCCGATTCTCCCTAACCGAACGAATCAAACGCGATCATCTCCGGCGGAACGCCAAGCGAATCCAGCATTTTCTGCACCGCCGCGATCATCATGGGCGGACCGCACAGATAATATTCAATCTCTTCAGGTTCTTCGTGATTTTTCAAATATTGATCGTAGACAACCTGATGAATGAATCCGGTATACCCTTTCCAATTGTCTTCCGGCAGCGGCTCGGATAACGCCACGTTGTATTTGAAATTTGAAAACTCTTTTTCAATGTCCGTGAACTGTTCTGTATAGAACATTTCACGCGCCGAACGCGCGCCATACCAGTAAGACACTTTGCGATCACGCGTCTTGAGCGTATGGAATAAATGAAACAGGTGACTTCTCATCGGAGCCATGCCGGCGCCGCCGCCGATATAAATCATTTCGCGTTTGGTATTCTTGATGAAAAATTCACCGTAAGGACCGCTGACCGTGACGTTGTCGCCGGTCTTGAGATTGAAGATATACGAGGAAGCCTTTCCGGGCGGCAGACTCATGTTCCTCGGCGGAGGCGTGGCGATGCGCACATTCAACATGACGATATCTTTTTCCGCCGGATGACTGGCCATGGAATACGCGCGAAAAATCTCCTCATCGTTCTTGGCTTTCAAATCCCACAATTTGTATTTGTTCCAGTCGGGATGATATTTTTCCTGAATGACGAAATCTTTAAAATTGATGTCATAAGGCGGAACATCGATCTGGATGTAGCCGCCGGCCTGGAATTTCAACTCCTGCCCTTTGGGCAATTCCAGAATCAATTCCTTGATATAGGTCGACACATTGGTGTTGGAGCGCACCGTGCAATCGAATTTCTGAATATGGAACACTTCATCCGGAATGCGAATTTTCATGTCATTGCGGACTTTGACCTGGCAGGCCAAACGATAATGCTCTTTCTGCTCTTTGCGCGGAATCTGACCGGTTTCCGTCGGCAAAATTGAACCGCCACCCTCAAGAACCTGACATTTGCACATCGCGCACGTCCCTCCGCCGCCGCAGGCGGACGGCAGAAAAATTTTCTTCCCCGACAGCGTTGACAATAAACTTTTCCCGATCGGGGCGATGATGGGATTCAGATCATCATTGACAAAAATTTTCACGTCGCCTTTCTTGACAAACCTGGCCTCCACCAGCGAAAGGACGGCCACGAGCAAAACAATGACCCCGGTGAAAACGACTGTGCTGATGATGATGAAAAACAAAAGACTCATAGGATGTCCTGACTTTAAGGATTATGGGTCAAGGGTTAAGTTTTCTTGACCTCTGACCCTTGCCCCTTTTTACAACCGAATGCCCGCGAAACACATAAACCCGATCGACATCAAACCCGTCAAGAGCATCGTAATCCCCAAGCCCTTCAAGGCCGGAGGAATGTTGGAATACCAAAGCTTTTTGCGGATGGCCGACATCGAAATGATGGCCAGCGCCCAACCGATGCCTGAGCCGAATCCGAACACCGTTGATTCGCCCAAATTGTAGTCGCGCTGATCCATGAACAGCGCGGTGCCGAGGATCGCGCAGTTAACGGCGATCAGGGGCAAAAAAATCCCGAGCGCCCCATAAAGCGGCGGACTGACTTTCTCGACGACCATTTCCACAATCTGGGTCAAAGCCGCGATCACCGCGATAAAACTGATGAAGATCAAAAAACTCAAATCAATGTCCGGCAAACCGGCCCAGCCGAGCGCGCCCTTCCTTAATAAGTAGTTCTTGACGGCCCAGCACACAGGAGTGGAAATGGTCAGCACGAAAACGACCGCGCACCCCAGACCGATGGCTGTCTCGACTTTTTTGGAACAGGCCAAAAACGAACACATGCCCAAAAAAAACGCCAGCAGGATATTTTCTACGAAAATACTTTTAATGGCCAGATTGAGATAATGTTCCATCTTATGCCTCCGAATATTTGCTGATCGACCGCTGAATCCAGATGATACATCCCAGCAGGAAAAACGCGCCGGGCGCCAGCACCATCATGCCGTTATTCATATAACCAGCGGCATAAGCCGCTTCGGGAATCACGCGAAAGCCCAGCAGTGATCCGCTGCCGAAAATTTCGCGAATGACCCCGAGTGTCACCAGAACTGCACTATAACCCAAACCGTTGCCGAGCCCGTCGATGAATGACTTCCACGGCGGATTGCTCATGGCGAAGGCTTCCAGCCGGCCCATGACGATACAATTAGTAATGATTAGTCCGACGAAAACGCTGAGCTGTTTACTGACATCAAACATGTAGGCTTTAAGAATTTGGTCAACGCTGATGACCAACGCGGAAACGACGGTCAACTGAACAATGATGCGGATCTTGTTAGGGATAAAGTTGCGCATCAGTGAAATCACCAGGTTTGAAAACGCCGTGATGATCGTCAGACCGGCGGCCATGATGAGCGCCGTTTTCAACTGTGTGGTCACGGCCAGCGAGGAACAGATCCCGAGGACTTGAAATGTGATTGGATTCTTTTCCCACAAGCCGTCGCGAATGATTTTCGTATGATCTTTCGTCCAAACTGCTGTTTGTGTCGCGGTGGCCATATCGCAATCCTCCCAAAATTTTTCTACAATTTGCGGACTTTGCTGAAATACGGATCATATTTTCGGATTTCACGGTCCATCATTTCCGTCACGCCGTTTCCGGTGATCGTGGCGGCCGTAATGCCGTCCACGCAATGATTCAATTTTTCTCCGGAACACAAATCCCCGGCCTTGCCTTTAACGACCGCAATCGGCCAGATTTTATTATCTTTCAGGGAATAAACCGTCTTGCCTTTAAAGTTATTTTGAAACCAGTCCTTTTCGATTTCGCCGCCCAGGCCCGGCGTTTCTCCGTGCTTGTAAAACGTGATCCCGCGAACCGTAACCGCGTCGGCCTCCAGAGCCAGATAACCGTACAGCGTCGACCACAAGCCCTGTCCGACAATGGGAAACGCGTAAGCAACGATTTGACCGCCTTCCTTATAGATGTACAGCGGATGATGCGTGCCGTTCCCAACAGCGGCCGGCGTCTCTCCGGCAATCACATGGCCTTCGGCGTCGATCACAGCCTCTTCAATTTTCAAATTATAAATCTCCAGAACGTCCTGCGGCTTGGCTTTGACGGGAATGGGTTCCCGCAGAACCACAGCCTTAAGAATGTTCTTTTTGATATCCAGCGCCTGGTTCAATTCCTGCTGAGGCCTGAGGCTTTCTGAAAAAAATGACAGCAAAACGCCGCAGACGACACAGATGATGACCGCAAAAACAAAAGCGTATGTGTTTTCTTTCACGTCGGACTCCTGAAATACTACGCCTTGGCCGAAACGGCGGAGGCTTTGAATTTCTTCATGCGCTTGGCGATTTTCGACTCAATGACAAAGTGATCGATCAGCGGCGCAAAAATATTCATAAACAGAATCGACAACATCACGCCTTCCGGATACGCCGGATTCACGAGGCGGATCAAACACACCAGAGCGCCGATCAAAATTCCGTAAATCCATCGTCCGGCGTTTGTCGCCGCCGAGGAAACAGGATCCGTGGCCATGAACACGGCGCCGAACGCGAATCCGCCGATGGCCAGATGCCAATACGGAGGCAGAGCGAAAATCGCCGGCTGACTCGGACCGCTCGTCAGAAAAAATACCGTGGCCATCCCCAACAATCCCATCGCGCAGCCGGCCATCACTCTCCAGCTGGCCACGCCGGTGACAAGTAAAAACACCAGCCCCATGATGCAGGCGATCGTCGATGTTTCGCCGATGGAACCGGGAATCAAACCGGTGAACATATTATGGAAATCGTAACCGTTCTGCGCCAGAAGCTCGACCGGGTTTGTTCCCCTGGCTGCGGACGTGTCTTTCAAAACTCCCAGCGGTGTGGCGCGGGTGTACCCGTCGAGAGCCACCCAGACCGCGGAGCCGGCCATCTGCGCCGGATACGCAAAGAACACAAACGCACGGGCCACCAGCGCCGGATTGAAGACATTCATCCCGGTGCCGCCGAAGATTTCTTTTCCGAAGACAACGCCGAACGAAATCCCGACCGCCGCCTGCCACAGCGGAATCGTCGGCGGCAATGTCAGCGCGAACAAAATTCCGGTGACCAAAAAACCTTCATTGATTTCATGCCGACGGATGATCGCGAACAACGCTTCCCAAAACCCGCCGGCCGCGTAGGTCACGATAATAATAGGAAGAACTTTGGACGCGCCGAGCATCATGGTTTTCCCAAAATCCACCGGAAGATTTTGCGCAAGGAGAATTTGATAGCCGACATTGTAGATACCCATGCACAAACACGGCAAGAGCGCAATCACCACAAAAATCATCACACGCTTGAGATCGACCGCGTCGCGCACGTGCGGGGCTTTCTTGGTGACGATGCCCGGAGTTTTCAAAAACGTGTCACCGGCTTCCCACAAAGGATATAGTTTGTCGAGCTTCCCGCCTTTGCGGAACAATTTGGGAGCATCAGAATGTTGTTCGGCGTGAATGTCGTTGCTCATTGGTGTTTCCGTTGTTAAAATTTTCCGCAGGGGCGCATTGCAATACGCCCCTGCAAATAAAAATCACATCTCCCGTTCGATCATGTCCAGCCCGTCGCGGATGATGCCGCCAACGTCCGTCTTCGACGGGCACGCGAACGAACACAGCGCGAAATCTTCTTCATCGCATTCATAAATCCCCAGGCGCTCGCATTCTTCAATATTGCCGATACTGATGGCCTTGATTAAAAAGTACGTCGGGACATCCAGTGTGATCAAATCATCGTACATATGATTCAGCACAATGGCGCGCGGACTGCCGTTGCGGTCGGTATTCAGAGAAACTTCTTGATTCGTCAAACCAATGAGCGAAGAGGCATAGGTGCGGGACAACGAATATTTGTTGAATCCTGGCCAGAGCCAGCCCAGCAGTTCACGCTTGCCGCCTTCGGGGATCACTGTCATTTGCGAATCGAACCAGCGCAAATGGCCGCCTTCGCCGACGGCGCGTCCGGCCATCACGCTGCCGGAAATGACACGCCGGCCTTTCAAGTCGCTTCCCTTTAATAAGCCCTTCACCGGCGCGCCGACCATCGTCTTGAAATAGGCACGGTCCCTGGCGCCTTCGCCGGTCACAGCCACAATCCGTTCGCCGGAATAAACGCCTTCAAGAAAGAGTTTGCCGATGCGAACCACATCCTGCGTTTCGACAAACCACACGGCTTCGCCTTTATTGATCGGATTGACGCAATGAATGTGTGTTCCGACGTTGCCGGACGGATGCGCTCCGGAGAAACGATGGACTTCCACATTCTTCGCCTGAGTCAAAGCTTTCGACACCGCCCGGGCGCTGATGCACAGATACGTCTTCGGGCTCAATTGTGAAAGCGCGTCCAACCCGGCTTGAAATTCTTTTTCGCGGCCCTGCAAAACAAAATCCACGTCAGCGGCCAACGGCTCCGTTGACATGGCGTGGATAAAAACGGCTTTCGGCGCCGCTTGCGGATTAGCGATTTTCGTAAACGGCCGCTGACGGATCACCGTCCACAAACCGCCATGCATCAGGTGTTTTTTGATGTCTTCAGCGGATAAATTCTTGATCTGGTTCTCGGAAAAGACGGGAAAGGATTCTTTGGAATTTTTTTGGTCGGGAGTAATCACTACGTCGAGAAGCGCACGCTTGTCCCCCCGGTTGACCGCCGTAATTTTTCCGCTGACAGGCGAGACGACGCGGACGTCGGGATGATATTTGTCGGCCAGAACCGCCGTTCCGATTTTGACCTCATCGCCGGATTTGACGACGGCCTTAAGCTTGAGTCCTTTAAAATCGTCAGGCATGACGGCGATCTGCGACGGAGCATCAGCGGCGCGCAGTTCCCTGGCGGCCGCGCCTTTAAGTTTGATGTTTTTGCCTTTGCGAATGTGAAATTCGGCCATGCGTTGTCCTTGTAAAAAAAAGACCTTCCCCGGGGTCTGAAACATTGCAAACAAAAAATTCGAAAGGGGAAATAAGAAAAACCGGTAGCAAAAAACTACCGGTTAATAATAAGCCTCAATTATAAAAAGTTTTCCTGATTTTGCAACTATTTTATTTTCGGAAACAACGGCACATCAAGCCGGCAGTTTTCGACGATCATGCCAACCGCGCCTCCGCCGCCGTAAGCGATCGCACACAAACCGCGCTTCAAACGGCGGTCCTCCAGCGCCTTGATGAGCGTCACCAGAATCCGCGCCCCGGCCGCGCCGAGCGGATGGCCGACGGCCAGATCCCCTCCCCAGATGTTCAATTTCTCGTCGGGAATCTTCAGCGCGTCCCGAATCAACAGCGCTTCCGCGGCAAAAGCCTCGCCGATTTCAAACAAATCAATACTGCTGAGACTCACGCCCGTGCGGCGCAGACACGCCTTCACCGCCTCAATGGACGCTTCAAATGTATTTTCAGGCTCAACGGCGATGTGCGCAAAACCCAGAATCCTGGCCGCGGGCTTCCACTGATATTTGCGGATCGTCTCGCCGCCGGCCAGACAAACGACCGCGGCTCCGTCGCAAGGGACTGAAGAATTGCCGGCGGTCAGCGTTCCTTTTTCCAAAAACGCGCTCGGCAAAGACGTCAGCGACGGCAATGATGTAATTTTTCGGATGCACTCGTCGATATCCAAAATCCTGGATCTGGCCGCCGCGACAGCGATCACTTCTCCCGTCTCCAGACGTTTCTGATAAGCTTGATACGCTTTGCGATGACTCTCGATGGCAAACGCGTCCTGGCGATCGCGGGAAATCCCGTGCTTCTTGACCAGCGCTTCCATGATTTCACCCATCTTTTGACCGGAGATCGCGCACGTCAATCCATCGGTCATCAACGAATCCTTAAAATCATCCGGCAAAACCTGCTCAGATGTTTTGAATGTGATGGATGGATTGTTGGAAGCGCTTTCCGTTCCTCCGGCGAGAACAACCTGCGACTCACCCAGCATAATACTCTGGGCGCCGAGCGCCACCGCGTGCAATCCGGCGCCGCAAACAGTGTTGACCGTATACCCGGTTGTCTTCAGCAATAACCCCGCGCGCGAAATCACTTGCCGCGCCAAATTCTGTCCGGCGCCTGCGGAGACCACGTTTCCCAGAATCACTTCGTTAATAATGTTTTTAGATATTTTCGTCCGCTTCAAAAGTCCTTCCACAGCCGTCGCCGCCAGCTCGGCGGCGCTCTGGCGCTTCAGGCTTCCGAACCTCCGCCCGAACACCGTGCGGACACCGTCAAAAATATAAACAGACTGGATATCGCAAATTTTTGGCATCAGGTTTTGAACCGCTTCAAAATTTTATCGACACAAACATATCGCTTCACCAAACGTGTGGCTTCCTGAATTTTGTCCTTATCACTTTCCTGAATTTTACAAATCAAGTGTTCGATCTTGGCCGCCACCGTGTAAGTGTCGTTGTTGGTCATCAGCACAGGAATTTTTGTTTTCTTCAAAAGCTCCATGATCTGTACGCTCGGCGTCAGGTTTCCCGTCAAAATGATTCCCGAAATCATCTCCTGCGGACCCTGATGCACCAGATGGGCGCTGACCGCCACCGAAATATTGTCGACGCGGTCACCGGATGTCAAAAGGAGCGTCTTTTCTTTGAGATAATGGATCATATGATGCGGCTCCATCGCGGCCACGATGGTGTGGCGGACGCGATTGTTCATCGCATCCTCACCGCAGAGCGCCAACAGGCCCAGACGCTCACGAATCTGGTTGATCGTCGGAGCGATCAACATCGGCTGCATCGGAATCACGCCCAGAAGATCGATGCCTTTGGCTTTAAGGCCCTTGCCCAAAACGCGCTTGATCCTTGCGTATTTGTCCGGCCGGACCTTGTTGACGATCACGCCGAGGAGTTCAACACCTTTGAGATCGAACATCGCCTTGTTGAGCATCACCTCATCAATGCTGCGTCCGATGCCTCCTTCGGCAATGATGATCACCTTCGATCCTAGCAGGCAGGCCACGTCGGCGTTGGAACAATCGACGACGGACCCGACGCCGGAATGTCCGGTTCCCTCGATGATGATCGCGTTCTTGTTTTTGATCAACCGCTGAAACGCTTCCCGAATGGCTTTCTGGAGTTTCTGCGGACGCGGATGGACAATGTACGCTTCCGTAAAGCCGCGGCCGATGGTGACCGGACTCATGTCTTTCAAATTTTTATGGATGTGATACACGCGGCCGATCAGGCGCGAATCTTTGTCAACGTTGAGGCCTTTGACATTGACGAACTCCTGCCCGACGGGTTTCATGAACGTGATGCGCGCGCGACAGGACTGAAACGCCTTGTAAAGCCCGAGCGAAATGGTAGTCTTGCCGGCGTTCTGACCGATGGAGGAAACAAAAACATTGATCAAAGGTTTGGATTTCATAATTTCGCCAGAACATACAGCATCGCGGTGAGAATGCTTCCAACGACAAAGACACCGACCGCGCTGGGGATGAAATAAGGATAGACCATCAGGGCGACGCCGATGATCATGAATTTCCACTCGGCGTTTTTCTTGCCGTAAACAAATGCAACCAGGCCGATGCCGCTGAAAAGCAACCCCCCGATTAAGCTCCAAGCCGAAAATCCGGAGAACAATCCCTGGCCGCCGGAGGATGGGTCGCCGCCGACCAACTGATTGACTTGGCCTAAAAGTTGTTCCGTATCCATAATGATTGGACTCTGAATTGTGGACGCGCGTTCACAATTGGCTATGCACGGCTCATTGCGATCTTTTGTTTGAACGCCGCGGGAATCTCGTCAGGAAAATCAACCACAGTGACGCCGGCGGCTTTCAAAATTTCGCGTTTGGCCTCCGCCGTGCTCTCGCCGGAGGAAATGATCGCGCCGGCATGGCCCATGCGTTTGCCCACCGGGGCCGTGCGCCCGGCGATGAATCCGACGACGGGTTTTGTGATATTTTTCTTGATGAACTCCGCGGCTCTTTGCTCATCTTCCCCGCCGATCTCGCCGACCATCACAATACCTTTGGTCTCCGGGTCGCGTTCAAATAATTCCAGAACGTCGATGAATCGTGTACCGATGATCGGATCGCCGCCCAGACCGACGCAGGTCGACTGTCCGATGCCGCTGAGCGTCAAATTATAAACCACTTCATAGGTGAGTGTCCCGCTGCGCGAGACCACGCCGATGGGGCCGGGCTTATGAATGTGCCCCGGCATGATGCCGACTTTGCATTGTCCGGGCGTGATCACTCCGGGGCAGTTGGGACCAATCAAACGGCTTTGACTCATCTTCAGCCGACGATACACTTCCACCATGTCCAAAACGGGAATGCCTTCGGTGATGCAAATGGCCAACTCGATACCCGCGTCGAGATCTTCCAGAATTGCGTCCTTGGCGAATTTGGCCGGAACGTAAACGATCGCTGTGTTGACGCCGGTGCTGTCTTTGGCTTCCTTCACGGAATTGAACACCGGAATGCCTTCGGTCTCCTGGCCGCCTTTGCCGGGCGTCACACCGGCGACGACTTTCGTTCCATATTCTTTCATCATGCGCGCATGAAATGATCCGTCGCGCCCGGTGATCCCCTGCACGACAACTTTGGTTTTGTTGTTAACTAGAATGCTCATGTCGATCCATTCCTTAAAAATTCCAAATAACAAGCACCAAATGACAAACAAATTCTAAGTACCAATAAACCAAAACCCGAAACAACCTGAAAAGTTTAGGTTATTCGAAAATTGAACATTAACTTTTGTTTGTTGCTTGTTATTTGGATCTTGTTATTTTGCTAAACTAACTACCTTTTGAACAGCTTCTCTCATGGACGAGAAAACTTCCATCTTTTCAGCCTTGAGCATTTCTTTGGCTTTCTCTTCATTGGTGCCCGTCAAACGAACGACCAGTGGAACCGGCAAATCCAATTCTCGCCGCGCCGCAAGGATTCCGGCAGCAATGTCATCACAGCGGGTGATCCCGCCAAAAATATTAATTAAAACCGCTTTGATCTTCTTATTGCGCAAAATGATCCGGAGCGCATTGAGGACCTTTTGAGGATTGGAGCTTCCGCCCACGTCGAGAAAATTGGCCGGCTGACCGCCGGAGAGCTTCACCGCATCCATCGTTCCCATCGCAAGCCCCGCGCCATTGACGATGCATCCGACATTACCATCGAGCTTGACGAAACTTAGCCCCTTGTCCTTGGCTTCAAGCTCATCCGCGTCTTCATAATCCATGTCGCGCAGCGCCGCCGCCTCCGGTTGGCGATACAAGGCGTTATCGTCAAAAGTGACTTTAGCGTCGATGGCAACAACCTCTCCGCTTTTATCCACGATCAGCGGATTGATTTCCGCCAGAGAACAGTCGAGACTGAAAAACATCCTCGCCAGTTTTCGCGCGATCTCAGCGGCGGCCTTGGCATGCTTGGCGTCGGAGAAAACCTGCGCCACAAATGTTTCCAGTGAGGAGTCCGCCTCTTTCCGTCCCTGGAAATAAAATTTTCTGATCGCTTCCGGACGGGTTTTGGCGACATCTTCGATATCAACCCCGCCGGCGGCGCTGAGGATCATCACCGCATCGCCCTTGACCGCATCAATGGTCACCGCCATGTAATATTCTTTGACGATGTCCGCGGCTTTGGAGAGGTAAATTTTTTTGACGGGATAACCTTTGATGATGAGTTTTTGCAGAAGAGGGTAAAGCGCCTTGATGTCTTCGGACGTTTTGGCGATCTTGATGCCGCCGGCCTTGCCGCGTCCACCGACGAGAACCTGCGATTTCAGAACAACCGGATATCCGATGTCTTTGGCTTTGGCCGCCGCGTCTTCGGTGCTGGACACTAAAACACCAGCTGGAACAGGAATGCTGAACTTTTGAAACAACTCCCGCGCCTGATATTCATGGATTTTCATAAAGACCTTCCCTAATAGAACTTCCCCATTCCCCCTCCCTGCCTGTCGGCAGACAGGTTTCAGAAAGAGGGGGTTAGGGGGCGTTCAGTTTCAAAACGGACGAATGATAACACAGTTTCCCAGAGGGAAGAAGAAAATTCTTGATCCAGGGGGATCTAAGGGGGCGCCTCGTGACCCAAAAGCTCCGACAAAGCCTTCAGGGTCTGATACCCAATGCGGCCATCGGGCTCGAGCTGATGCGCCGCCTGGAATTGCACCACAGCCTTCTTGCTTTTGACTCCCATCACGCCATCCGCTGATCCGGGATCAAAACCGGCTTTTTGAAGAAGTGTCTGAACGCGTTGAACGTTCAATTGTCTGCCGATGATCAATCCGTTATCTTCAAAAATATGCAGCTGCGCCCATGTCGCGTCATCCATGAAGCGCGACGGCTTCAACCCCGTGTCCTTTTGGAATTCTTCCAGAATATCCCGTGTGCGTCCGCCCAAAACCCCGTCGGGCGTTCCGATGCTGTAACCATAAAGTTTCAACAAGGTCTGAACTTCAAGGACTTTCGCGTTGGGTTCATACGGCAAAATCTTGCCGACGATCTTTTGCTCCTGCGCGCCCTCCTTGTCCAGCATGCGGTAGATTAAGTCACAGCCGGTCAAAGACACAACCGACGCCGCTAAAATGATCCGATAGAAAAATTTTCGTGGATTCATAAAGAAAATAACCCCGTCAAGCGCGCGGCCCGACGGGGTTAATCAAAATCAGGATGCTGAACATCACCAGAGATGTTTTTGGATCCAGTTATCAAATTTCTTGATGGGATTTCTGGTGTTGTCCTCGTTCTGCTGAATGCACGTGGCTGAATCCGGATATTCAATACAGGCCGGCTGTGGGATCGTCTTGCAGCCTTGCAGGAACACAACACTTAAAAACACAAACGCGATAAGACTCTTTCGCATACTTCCTCCGGCATTTGATGGTGGCTATGAATTCCCCGGCATCTTAATACGAAACAAAACACAAGGCCATTGATTTTAAAACTTTTTGATCAGACACAGCGCAGG
>Ga0210019_1002841_pt1 | contig 16364 bp, 16 predicted proteins | sample CryGeyCG2114_020_2_FD_183969 | JGI IMG/M metagenome (GOLD analysis project Ga0210019, IMG submission 183969) | Groundwater microbial communities from aquifer - Crystal Geyser CG11_big_fil_rev_8/21/14_0.20 (SPAdes) (version 2) | ecosystem: Environmental > Aquatic > Deep subsurface > Groundwater ...
TAACTTAAAACAAAGAGGGGAGTCAATGCCGTTAGTGTGTAATTAAAAAGGGTTAATTCTGGTTATTTTACCGTTAGGGAGAGCAAAAACTACTCTATTGTTTCTTGCGTAGACATTGGGGATTTTTTCTTTGCGATTTTTTTCCTGGGCTTTGGTTACAGCCTTATTGGCTATTTTCATCATTTCTAAAACGAATTGTCGTAGTTTATTTGTCATTTATTTTCCTTTTTAAATAATTCAAAAAGGGACTTGTAAACCAATCTTTGTTTTTCTTTGCATTTTTTCCTCCTAAAATTTGGAAATTAATTGTGCTTAAGATAACATTTTGTATTCCTGATTGCAAGTGGGATGATTTGTCAGGTAGACAAAAATAAGCAAAGTTGTTACAATAAAATCAGATAAGTGGTATTCCCCGATAGCTCAATGGTAGAGCACTTGACTGTTAATCAAGGTGTTGCTGGTTCGAGTCCAGCTCGGGGAGCTTTTTTGGCAAACCTAATACCCGCCACCTAAGGCCCTTGATTTAATATATTAATGAAAATAACAGTTTTTATTATTGGAATTGTTTTATTGATAGCTTCTCTTGTTTTTCCATTTAAAATTACTACCCACACAATAATTTTATTTGCTTTATTATTGCTTATTACTTTTTTTGAAGAGATGGAAGAGTTTGATTTTTTAGGTTTAAGAGGCAAAAAAGCAGATAAAGAGCTCAAAAAATTTAGAGACGAAATTGGTGTCGAAGAAAACGCAACAAATCACCAAAAAGAAAACTTCTCAAAAATAAAGGATAAACCAGTGCAACTTATGGGGGTAGATAGAGGTAATTATTTAGCCTTAGTCTTTGAAATAGAACGGTTATTGCGATGGGTCGCGGCTTATTTTCATCCCAGTGAAGTTACAGATAAAACCCCACCCCTTAAACTTATTGCACTTCTTAAGAACAATGGTTATCTGACTGAGAGCGGAGTTAAACAAATTCGTGGTTTATTGAATGTGAGAAATCTAATTGTGCATGGTAGAGTATCTGTTGAAGAGGATCAGAAGCTGTCAGAATGGATCAACTTAGCCTTCAGGCTTTATGCGGAAATTTATAAGGATATTTATGGTAAAGATTTGGTGCAGAATTCACAATGAGACATACAAACAACAATGATTAGTAAAAATACAGTGTTAGTGTTGGGTGCTGGCGCCAGCATGGATTATGGTTTTCCTTCTGGAGAAGAACTTTTACAGGATATTATTAATATATTGGATGGTTCGTTATTAAGTGAAAATAAACAAGCAAAACAATTAGCTATTGCTTCTATTGCGTATAAGTATTATGAGATGAAAAAAGAAAGCAAAAAATATAATGTTACTGCACTTTTTAACGCTGTTAAGGCCTTTAAAGAAAGATTTATTCGATCAAATACGGCTTCAATTGATGATTTCATTGATCAAATCCCAAAGGATAGAGAAGAACTTAAGGTAATTGGCAAAATTTTAATAATTCTTTCTATCTCTCGTAGGGAAAAAGAAAATAGACTTCTTTATAAAAATGAAAAATTGGAACAGTCTCATCGATATTGTAAGGAACTGGAGATGACTCATCAAGGAGGAGTCATCTCTTTGGTAAGAGGATGGTATAACCATTTATGGAGAAAGTTATATTATGGTGGTGACGTTATAAAAAATTTAAAAAACCTTACAATTATTTCATTTAATTATGATAGATCTCTCGAGCAATATTTATATTTAGGTTTGCTGGGAATGTCAAAACCGGATGAAGAGTGCAAAAGAATACTAAATGATAATCTTTTTGTTCATCATGTTTATGGGAAACTTGGTAATTTATTATGGCAAGACAAAGAAAATGATGGTGCTACCCATAATTATGCATCCTTTGATATGAAACTTTTCGATCAACATGCAAGTCTTTTGAGAAATGATCCTCAACCGGGAGAAATTCCTAATGCTTATACATCATTAAATGGTTACGATAAAATGAGAAAGATATTGGTGGAAATTGCCAGTATTGTTGATGAAATCAGAACTTATACCGAATCTACAGAAGAAACTGAATCTATTGGATTAGTTAAGCAGAAGTTATCCCAATGCGAAGATTTGTTCTTTTTAGGGTTTGGTTATCATCCAGAAAACATGAAATGGTTTGTTCCGAAAGAGATAGCAAAGAACAAAAACTTAATTTGCGCTGGCACAACATATAAAGTTGGCAGCATAGTGGTTAAGGACATGTTAGCAAAACATATGAAAAATATTTTGTCCTCACAATCTTATACAACAACTAAGGGTCATCTTGTGAAGCCGGAATTTTCGGACTATAACATTCAAAAATATTTTCAGGAAGTAAGAGATATTAACTGACGATTTGCTGATTGTTTTTGCCGTTATTTGGATGAAAAGCAGAGCGGCGGCCGAGCCATTCTTTAGAATTGACCAAGGTGTAGATTACAGTAAGATTTCTTCTTTTGGTGCAAAATTAGTTTCCATTGTCCAGCATACTGCTTTTCCACCTTTTAAGCGATAAACTTTAAAAGTGTTGTAGAAATCAGACAGTGCTCCTGATTTCCGCCATGGTTTAAGAAACTCCCTTGAAGGGTGGGCGCAGATTTCGTCTTTAAGCGTATTATCTCCAACTATTTCCAGTTTCCCGGCAACTCTAACTTGAATCCTTTTTGTAAAATCATTAAAACACAACTCTACCTTTGGATTCTCCATGATTTGGTGATGCACCGGCTTCATTGCACCACTGTGAAAGATAATGCCTTTATCATCTGCCCGGAATAAAAACATACCTCGACAGCGTGGTTGATCTCCCTCAACTGTCGCAAGATGAAAGGCCGGATTCGCGTTTATCAGCTCAATGATTTCTTCTTTTTTCATAATTTCCCCCTCACAAAATAATTACAAGTGCATTATACCAAAACATCTTGAGGATTTATAGAATTAAGGATAAGATGTCTACAAAGTTTGCCCAAGACAGAGCTTTCCGTTACGATATAATTTTTATGAAATATTATGTTTATATCCTCGAATGTGCTGATAAAACCCTTTACACAGGGATAACAACTGATTTAGACCGCCGATTTTCTGAACATAAAAAAGGTAAGGGGGGCCATTACACCAGGGCTCATTCACCCAAAAAAATCCGCTATTTTGAAAAACAGCCGAGTAGAAGTAAGGCGCTAAAGCGTGAGGCGCAAATTAAAAAAATGTCGCGGACGAAAAAACTAGTTTTCCTTACTTCAGCTTCTTTATCTGTTTGAGTGTGGTTTTGACCATTTTGCCAAAACTTTTGTTTTTATTTCTCTTCTCCAGGCTGGTCAAACTATAGTAATCAGCCTCTTTTTTCAGCTTAAGATAGTTCTGATACTTTTCAACACTTAGTTCGTTAGCTTCCAGCACCGCCAAGACTCGGCAGCCTGGTTCGTGCTGATGTGTGCAATCAAAAAATCTACACCCTTTCCCCAGCTCTTCTATTTCAGAAAACACATTGCTAAGACCATCTTTGGCCTCGGCCAACCCAATCTCCCTCATTCCGGGATTATCAATAATCATCCCTCCGCCATCAAGCACAAAGAGTTCTCGATGGGTAGTGGCATGCTTCCCTTTTTTTGTTTGAGTACTGATTTCTCTTGTTTTCAACAACTCCTTGCCTAAAAGCTTATTGATAAGTGATGATTTGCCGACTCCGGACGATCCAAGCAAGCAGTGGATTTGTTGGGGTTTTATCGACTTTTTAAAGCGGTCAATGCCATTGTCCGTCAGTTTGCTTGTTGTTAATATCGGAATATTTTTAAAGCGGCTCTTAAGGAGCGTGATTTTTTCTTTCAGCTCTTCCGTAGTAATAAGATCACACTTGCTTAGGACAAGAATCGGCGTAATCTTTGCCGCGTCAATTATCGTTAGATAGCGTTCAAAACGGTTTAAATTAAAGTCGCGATCGACTCTGCTTTTGCCGGTTACTTCAGCCCAAAATTCTTCATTATTGCAAAGCACCCTGTATTTGCTCCGGTATTGTGCCACTATCCTGGCGGTTTCCAAATCGGGTTTCATTATTCTTTAGATTATATCAAAGCCTTGGGGCGCTTTCCTTGTTTATGTAATTTCTTCCTTGGGAAGCTGGGTTAACACCTCCCCGCCCCGCTATAATGTATTTTCCGAAATCGCCATAACATCCTTTTATTGCTTAATCTTTTATTTTAAGTTGAACAGGATCTAATAGGCGCAAAAAATATTCTGGTTTTATTAGACTAAATGCCCAACCCTAAGCTTAAAAACGAACAGCCCAACGATTGCGACTCACCCGATAAGCTTATTGAGCTGCACCGAGGAAAGAAATTTTTGGCCGAGCTGGCGAGGCCTAATCAAAAATTTCCCGAGGTGCACAGGCAAGCTGATGAGGTGAGGAGCTCACTATTTGCCAAACCAAAAGCGGCTTTTTCTTTTGGTTCATTTTCTTTTTGACGCAACAAAAAGAAAATGAACTGGGGGAGAACAAAAACTATAGTTAAAAATAAACTATTCTAGAGGGGGCGAAGCCCCCACACCAACAACTCATCAAATTAACATAATATTTCTTATCCGAAGTCCTATTGCCTGAGGCGACCTGCTTGTCCGCCTATAGCGACCGAGCTTTCCCCCTCAAAAAAATCGCATTTAGCGCGTATCTTTGCTATTATGATTATATGCAGATAACCTCCGCAAAATTTGTTAAAGGGATAATCGGAACCGATGACGTCTTGGCTAATTGGTTTCCGCAAATCGCTTTTATCGGCCGCTCCAATGTCGGCAAGTCCAGCGTAATTAATGCTTTAACCAATCAAAAAGGGTTGGCTATCTCCAGCTCTTTTCCCGGCCGCACCAGAGAGATAAACATTTTTTTGGTCAATGAATCCCTGTATCTCCTTGATCTCCCGGGCTACGGCTTTGCCAAGGCCTATAAAGAACTTCGAGAACAGCTTTTTAAGTTGATTGATTGGTATCTTTTTAAATCCCCGTACCAGCAGAAAAAAGTTGTCCTGATTATTGATGCCAATGTCGGGCCCACAGATAAGGACTTGGAAATGCTGGCTGCTTTGGAAGAATTTAACAAGGAAATTGTAATTGTTGCCAATAAAATCGACAAAATAAAGAAATCAAAATATGCCGGGCAGCTCCAGGAAATTGAAAAATTGTTTAGCAGGCACAAAGTAATCCCGTTTTCTTCATATAGTAAAATAGGCTTAGATGACTTAGCTAGCGAGATTTTGATCGGTGGTTGAACCCAATTATCTATAGTATAATGATCGAAACAGGAGGAAAACAAATGAAAAAATTTGCAGGTTTGCTATTAATAGTGATTTTCTTGGGGGTAATGGTTGGGGCTGGTTTTTCTGCGATAAATAAAGTGCCGCTTTTAGCCAAAGGGGTTAGCACTGTCGATACTATCAAAAAACTCTCATTTCCCTATGCTCCCTTACTGGTCCCGCCTGATAGTTCTGATCCTGCTGCCGGTGAGTCTGCCCCAGCACCAGAGGTCTCTGCCCAATATAAGACAGGGACAGGTGTTATCCTCTCTACGACCAACCTGCTTGATGATGCTACCCATAGTTCTCTGGCTATTCTTAACGCTAAAGTCAACGGCGCGACGATGCGGCAAATGCAAAGTGCGACAACGCCCTACGCAACAATACAAATTTATCCGCCCAAAAATAATTTTGCCACTTTGTTTGCTGTGATGTTTGAGAAAATGCCCGGCGAGCTGCATACTTACATATTAACGGTCAAGCTGGAATCAGCGACCAACCTTAGTCATTTGAGCCTCCGTGTAAACAATATGAATTTCAGCGGTGATCAACTGATGATCAATCCCTCAACCAACGAAATCCGTGTCTTGTTTACCTACGCAGCGCTGAACAATAGAATGAATGTCTCGGGCTTATTAACAGGACTTAATTACTTGACTAGCGATATTACGTTGAAATTGCATTACGTGCAACTCACGCAAATAGATTAGGGGACAGCCATGAAGAAAATAAGCTTGCTTGCGGTATTGCTGCTGGCGTTCATTTCGATCAGTCAGGCTGCCACGGTTTCTTTGCCTTTAACCAAGAGTCTCCCCAAAGCTGTTTTAGTCCCAAAATCAACTCTCCCTCACACTGCCAGCCAGCCGCTGGATCTCGCCCTGTTTTCCCTCTCAAAATCAGGGATTATTATTCCAGATAACGCCCAAAACAATATTGCCTGCGCCCAAAGCCCGAATGGGAAGATCTTAGTTGTCTGGGCTAAGAAGACTTTAGACAATAAACATGTTGGCGAAGCGATGTTTTTTACCGAAAATATGGAGTTTATTAAATCGGTTTATTACACTTTTCCATCCGACTATTATCAAATCGGCAGGAATGTTGTTCTTGGCCTTTCAAATAATACTTTTTTAATTGCTTATTCTGACATTAATACCCATAACGCGAAATATGTTATCCTGCAGGAAAACGGGACTCCGCTCTTTGAGCCGATCACCTTTAGTGATGCTGTCGTTGATTCAGTTACCCTTACTCCCCTGCCTGGGAATGAAACAGTTTTACTTAGTTACCAAAAATATTCTGATATTTCCGCTAATGGGGAGTATCAAATCCTTGACCTGACTGGGAACAAAATATCGGGGCCGATAACGTTTAATGCTAAAGGGCTGGCAACCGGCCTAAAACCAATAGTCAGCAACGGCCTCCTTAACTATTATTTTGGCTGCGGTTTTTCCAGGAGTAAAACTATCGATTTATTCGGTAATGTTATCCGTGATGATACTACCTTTTGGCACAAAGCCAATAAAGCTTACCAGCCGATTTTGCTTTCAAACAACAACTCACTGGTCCTTAGTATTGATGAACACTACACGCCGATGAGTTTTATGCTTGACCAGCAAGGCACTAGGCTCAGCGGTCCCACCCAATTTCTCCCTGATGCTTTGTTTGACTTGTCAGCCGTCAAACTAAATTCCGGCCATGTTTTTTTGCTTTATTCTACTACCGGCGGGATGCTTAAACAGCAATCTTACTTTACTCTGCTGGATGAAAATGGCCAGCCAATAAAAGAACTCAAAAGCATCGGAGACGAGTTTAAGGTTGCCAGCGACAGGGTCGCTTATACCATATTAAATAACCGCAAAGCACTCATTGTCTATGGCGGGATAATAAGAGAGCCAAACGAAAGCCAGGTTACCGGGTATAAAATTTTCAATATTGAATAGCTGACTGCTTGGCATTTACCGCGTATCTTTGCTATTATGATTAAATGCTGCAAATAAATAATCTATCATTATCATTTGGCGCGCAGACGATTTTTGACGACGTCAGCTTTACTGTCCATGACGGCGAAAGGATCGGGCTGGTCGGCCGGAATGGCTCTGGCAAAACCACCCTTTTTAAACTTATCACCGGTGAGAGCGAGCCTGACTCAGGTCACATTGGCCTTCCCAAAAATTATACTGTTGGCTACCTTAAACAACATCTTAAGTTTACCGAAGCTACTGTGCTTTCCGAAGCCTGTCTGGGCTTAAAAGCCGAAGAAAAAGATCAGGTTTGGAAAGCGGAAAAAATTTTAAGCGGCCTGGGCTTTAGCGAAGACGAATTTTATAAGTCTCCGCTTGAGTTTTCCGGCGGTTTTCAGGTTCGTTTAAACCTGGCCAAGGTCCTTTTAGCCGAGCCGCATCTTTTGCTCCTGGACGAGCCGACCAATTATTTGGATATTATCTCAATCCGTTGGTTGACGAGGTTTTTGAGTCGTTGGCCCAATGAACTGATTATTATTACCCATGACCGCAATTTTATGAACAGCATTACCACTCATACTGTGGCTATCCATCGGCAAAAAATTAAGAAAGTTAAAGGGGACACCATTAAGCTTTATGAGCAGATTGCGGTTGAAGAAGAGGTTTATGAAAAGACCAGGAGTAAAGAGGAAAAGCGGCGCGAAGAAGCCACGGAGTTTATTAATCGCTTCCGCGCGTCAGCTGCCCGGGCGAGCCTGGTCCAATCAAGGATTAAGGCTCTTGAAAAAATGGGGACAAAAGATGAGCTGGTTAAGATTGCGGATTTGGGCTTTCGCTTTAATGCTGTGGATTTTGAAGCCCAAAACCTGATGAGGATTAATAATTTAACTTTTGGCTACACTGATGAGCGGACTCTGATCCAAAACCTCTCCATTGATATCGGTAAAAATGACCGGATCTGCGTGATCGGTAAAAATGGCAAGGGTAAATCAACCCTTTTGCGCTTATTGGCCAATGAGCTGGTGCCAAAGGGGGGCGAAATCATCCCTCATCCCAGTTGTCAGCTCGGCTATTTTGGCCAGACTAATATTGAGCGTTTAAATCCCAAGCTGACTATTGAAGAGGAGTTTATCAAGCTGCGGCCTGATTTGAGCTACTCCCGTATTCGCGGGACCTGCGGCGCGATGATGTTTACCGGGGATCTCGCCTTAAAAAAGATCTCTGTCTTATCCGGCGGGGAAAAAAGTCGCGTTTCCCTGGGGAAGATCCTGCTTTCTCCTACCAACATGCTTCTTCTTGACGAGCCGACGAACCATCTGGATGTTGAGTCGTGTGACTCAATGATCTCTGCTCTTGATGAGTTTTCCGGCGCTGTGGTTATCGTTACCCATAGTGAGATGTTTCTCCATCATTTAGCCAACCGGTTGATTGTTTTTAATCAAGACCGGGTATTTGTTTTTGAGGGGACCTACCAGGACTTTTTAGATAGGGTAGGTTGGGAAGAAGATACGAAGCAGTCAAAGAAAATTAAAGCAAGTAATTTGGAAAAACAGAAGCAAAGAGCACTTGAAGCAGAATATAATAAAAAACATAAAGAGCTGCACGCCAAGATTGCCAAGGTGGAAAAACAGCTTGATCGAGAAGGGTTGGCCCTTGAGGGGGTGACCCATAAATTAATTGATATTGCCGAGCTCCGCGTCGAGGAGATCCGAAAACTGCAGATAGCCGCCCATCAGCATCAACAAACCCTTGACCTTGGCTATCAAGAGCTCGAAATTTTAATTGCCGAGCTGGACCTCCTCCATAAAGCCAAACCATAAAATAAAAGCCCCTGATCAATCTGCTAATAAGCAGGTGAGTCAGGGGCTGACTTTTTAAAAACTAAGTTAAAAACTTAGAATCTATTGCGTCCAGAATCTCTTCTGTTATCTGATCTTTCTTCTCTAGGTCTAGCTTCGTTACAGGTGATTTCGCGATCGCCCCATTTAGAACCGCTGATTGCAGCGATTGCTTTGGCGGCAGCTTCGTCATCCATATCAACGAATCCAAAACCCTTTGATTTGCCAGTCATTTTATCCATAATTATTCTGGCTGATTTAACTTCGCCGAATTCCGCGAACTTTTGTTCCAGCTCTTCGTTAGATGCAGTCCAGGGTAAATTACCTACAAAAATACTTTTCATGTGTGAACCTCCTTTTGATTATTTTCTGCGATTAACAGGGTGTGAGGCTTAAAATATTATGCTCTCAACTATTAATCTCGACTTTACATGTATAATTATAGCACATATTTGCAATTTTGGGCAAATTAATTTGATTGTTTGAGGCAGATTGCCTCAATGGTCTTAATCGCGTCAACTGCCGAGCTGGTAATCCCGCCGCTGTAGCCAGAGCCTTCGCCAACCGGATAGAAATTTGCCAAACCTGTTGCCTGCCGCTTTTCATCCCTGACTATTCTAACTGGTGATGAGGTTCTGGTCTCCGGCGCCAGCATTACTGCCTGGTCAGAGATAAATAAGGGGAACCTTGACTGCCAATATTTAAAAGCCGCAACCAGCTTGTTCGTAATAAATCCAGGTAAAATTTCATTGATGTTAGTCGGGTAAGTCCCCATTTTAAAAGAGTTAGGCCTAAGCTTAGTGGATTTTGTTGAAGTTAAAAAATCGAGTAAATTCTGGGCAGGGGCCTCCCAATTATGAAAAGCTTTGGCTTCAATCATCCGCTGAAATTCAAGACCGGCTAACGGATCATCAGAGCCTAAGTCTTCTGGGGTAACTGGGGCGACGATGGCAGCATTGGAGAAAAGACTGTTGCGGCTGGAGTTGCTCATTCCGTTTAGGACCAACCTTTTATTTTCTGATGAAGTATTGATGATCTCTCCGCCCGGGCACATGCAGAAAGAAAAAGCCCCTTGATGGGTGAGGGAGTAGTCGGCTGCCCCCAGTTTTTCGTGATGTTGATATTTTTCACCGTATTGCATTAAATTAATTATTTCTGCCGGATGTTCAAGTCTTACTCCGACGGCAAATGGTTTTTGTTCAAGTTTAATCCCCTTCGTTTTAAACATTTGCAAAGTATCCCTGGCCGAGTGGCCGATGGCAAAAACAAAGGTTTTGCCAAAACACTTTTGCTCGCCATTTATTTCTACCCCTGTTAGAGTATTGTTTTCAATAATAAGATCAGTCACTTTTGACTGGAAATTAATTTCCCCGCCAGAGGCCAGGATAAACTCGCGGATATTTTTAATGATGAGGCAGAGCTGGTCGGTCCCTAGATGTGGTTTGTTAAGAAAGGCGATTTCAGGGCTCGCCCCAAACCTGATAAAAGTCTCAATTACTTTAGCAACATACCCGGTCTCTTTTATTCTAGTTGTTAATTTCCCGTCGGAATAAGCCCCGGCTCCCCCTTCGCCAAACTGGGCATTTGACTCTGGATTAAAGTCTCGATTATTTTCAAAACTAGAGATATCCTGCAGCCGCTCGTTAACCTTTTTTCCTCGTTCAAAAACAATTGGTTTAATACCATATTCTAAAAAGGTTAGGGCAGCAAATATCCCGGCCGGGCCAAAGCCAATAATAATTGGGCGTTCTTTTAATAAGGCTTTAGGTTCTTTTATCTGTGATTTTTCTTCTATTTGCAGAAAGCCTTGTTTGTTGGAAAAGTTTTCTGGAACTGCGACAATTAGTGACAAGACATAATAAAACTGCTTTTTATCGCGGCAATCCAGCGACTTTTTGTTGATTTTTATCTCGATGATCTCGTCAGGCGCCAGCTTAAGTTTCTTGGCGGCTAACTCTTTATACGCAGCCAAATCATCATCTTCTAGCCTGATTTTAAGGTTGCTTAGGAGTAAAAGCTTTTTTTCGAGGTTTTTCACAATTTTTATTATAACATTAGACGCAAGTTTTTTGTTGTTTAATACGATAATAATTATGTAAAACAAGTGAAATTTTTGCTGGAAAATAACGATATATATATGGGAGAAGGAATAAGAAGGATGAAAAAGACAAAGAAACCGAATAAAGGAGAAAGCATATGAGCTTCATGCCTCAAAGTTTAAAAAGGGTTTTAAATAGAGTTGTTGATTTTAATAGAAATCAAACTAACAGGTCATCTAGAGTTCTTAGTGAGCTTAGCTCAAATATGCAAGAATCAGCCGGGCTTTCTGAAAAGTTATCATCACTTCGCGGGAGTGCCAATCTTGATGCCACAGAATATTTTACTGTTCTTATGAGCCTCTCAAATTTAGCTAAAACTAGAATTAATCTCTATAAAGAATTAAAAGGGACTGGCTTATTAACTAAAAAAGATATTGGGGCTGGAAGGCGGGCGGCTCGTGCAGCTATCAAACAGTTAGAGAATGAAAGAACAGAATATCAGGCGGGTATCCATCGATTATTCATCGGGGAAAATGACCAAAATCGCATTATTCAGTTGAGGATTGATTGTAGTGCGCGTGCAAGATTATTGAGTGAAATAGAAACGGTGAGAGAAGCTGGTGATTCTGAAGCTATTAATGGATTGAGGGAGCAGCTTCAAGCTGCTTCTGGTCGAATAATTGCTACATATGACCAATTAGTTGAGAATGAGATTTATTTTCCGTTTGACATTAAAAAAATGCGAAGCGCTTACCAAGAAGGGGCAAGATTATTGGCAGAGCAGGCTCAAGCAGCTCAAGAAGCTGCGGCCCAAGAGCAAGTAGCAGAAGCTCCTCAAGTTGAGCCTTCAGTTGCTAAAGAGGTGGCCAGCGCCCAGAGTGCTATGGTGGAAGAAATTGCTGTGCCTGAAGGTAGTGCTGAATATCAAAACTTTTTATTGGAAACCCTGACACTTATTATGGGTGGGGAAACTGTTGCAAATAACCAGGATTTAGCAGCACGTATAGATGCTCTAGATGAATTAGTTGATAATACAGCTGAAATGGCCAAAGCTGTGGATGAAATTTGGACAACTACAATAGAAGCACTTGAGGCGCAGCGTCCAGACAGGATTACCCCGGCAACTCAGCGCAAAATTGGTTTACTCAACTTAGTGATGCGAGGTTTGAATAATGAGCAAAGAGCCGAGATCGCTGCCAGTGTTCGGGCCGAAGGTAAAGAACTTAATGCTCAAAATATTATGACCTATTTAATGCGTTATTTTGACAAAGGCGCTAGAGAACTTGGTGATGTTTGGGAAACAACGATAGAGGCTCTGGTTGAGCGACGTTTCGAGAGGATTACTCCTGCATATCAGCGAAAGATTGGCTTGCTCAATCTGGTTATGCGAGAAGGTTTAAATACTGAGCAAAAAGGAGAAATTGCGGCCAGTATTCGAGCGGATGGCAAAGAACTAGATGCGTTGAATATTATGCCGTATTTAACAAGCTGCTTTACATCGGCTGAGCTAACAGCTGTTCCTGTGGCCCAACCGGTGACAGATAATTCTGATAGAACAACCCAATTATTGAGAGAATTTAGGGCTAAAGGAAATAAAGAATTATTTACTTTGTTTAGTCGTGCGCTTGAAGATAATAGGAACTTACCTGGAGTTGATAATATTAGGACTCTGAAAACTCCGCAAGCTTTGGCAGAGTTTTTGACTGCTAACTATGAAAGTATTCGCTTGGCTCTTATAACAGGGATGAATGCGTTGCCTGAGTCTTCCCGGTTGAAAATGGCAGAAGCATTTCAAAATGAACCTTTATTTAAGGAGTTAGACCAACAGGTATTTAGCAAGGCTGACAGTGGCGTTTACCGTTTGGGATTTGCAGAGGAGATGCCGGAGCAGCCAGAAGTTCAAGCCGCTTAAGTAAAAAAGATTCCCACAGGAGGAACAAAGAGTGAACAGAGCAGTTTCAACCATTATTAATATTGGCCAACGTATGTTTAATCGTATTCTGCCGCCGAAAAGTCGTTTTTCTTCTACAACGCCGCTGCGTTATGTTTCAAATGTTATAACCAGGACAGAAATCCAGTGTGATTTAGAAAAGCAAAAACAATTGGACAAGGGGACAATTAGCTCCGCTTATCTTACTTTGCTTTTTAGAATGAACCTGCTTAAAATTGACCAGCTTAAAGTTTATAACGAACTAAAATCTGTTGGTGTGATAACAGAGGCTCAAATTCAAGAAGTTTACAACGAAATTAGTGGTCTGCAAAAAGAGATAAGACAGGCGGAAAAAAATGTTGTTGTTCCGCCTAGAGAAGAAAAAGCGACTAGCGACCAATTTGCTCAAGCGCTGCGGTCTCAGTTATTTGAGTTGCAAATTAATGAAGTTCATGATGAGGTTGTCCAAGGCCTTGAGGCTTCGGCTGTTCAAACTGTTTCTCCTGGCGTTGGCAGAAGTCAGGAAAAAGCCATGCCGGAACTTAGAGAATATTTACAAGCCGAGAGATTTAGGTTAAGAAATATTGCCAAATTCAAAGCTACACCGGTTAGGCACCCCATTGAACATCCGCTTACAGCGGAAAATCGAGATGCCGCTCTTTTCTGGATCGAGACCTTGCTGGATCAAGCTGAGCCAGTTCAATATGGCTCATTAGTTTTATTATTGAAAGAACAAGGTGCTCCTGAAAGTGTTTTGTATGGGACATATGAGAACAAGGCCGAGTACCTGCTTGATCACGTCGTAGAGCTGGCCAGGGTGCTTGATGCTCGAGGCGAGGAAAATGTTCAATCTCAAGGCCTGTATTTTAGTAAGGATGGTCTATTAGCAAAAATCCTTGAAGAGCGCAGTCGTTATGCACAAGTAACTTTTGCCGAGTATGTGGAACCTATTGTTGTAACTAATGACGAGATCGGGCTTAATCAGGTTTTTACTTGTGGCGGCAATCAGTATCAAATTGTTCAAAGAGAAGGAGACTATTATTTACAAAGAGGCCAGGAAGATATGCGTGAAGGTAGAATGATTTTTGAGTCAGAGCCAGATTCTGAGCGATTGATTAGGCACGCTGACATCTTGAATGAAAAATTTTATGTGATTGAAGAAAGTAACGCGATCCTTATGTTCTCTCCCCAGCCTAACGGCCTAACTTTTACTATTCGTGACGAAAACACGTGGGCAACAGGGAGCTAAACCCTGTTTACTGAGTTAACAAGTCTTCTTTTGCCCAGGCTAGGGCACGAACAAAGTCGCCATATTCCATACATTGTACGCGTTGAGAATCTTCCTCAGGCCGATTCTTGAGTTCAGATATTTTTAGGTAAATGCCAAAATAATTTGTTAATTGTGAGCCATGATAATGGAAAACGACCTTAATTCCTATTGTTTCTAAATCCAAAGTAACTAGTTTCCAGTTTCCACGCTGAATATTTTTCAATATTTTCTCGCAACGATGAGGTTTTTCCCAAAGCCTCTGGCAAGCAGGGCCAGTGCCAGCTATTACCCAGCTCATAAGTCGATGAAAACTAGTTTTTTTGCCTTGATCTTTTTTTCCAATACCTGAAAAACCATAGCGGCCAAGCTTATAAAGGCTATTTTTTACTTGGTCCCATGATAAAGCTTGTTGTCTGTGGGCTGATTTTCCCTCTGGAAAAAGTTTTATTACCCTTCCTGCCATAATATTTACCTCTACTAGATTATCGTGTAGAAAGTTTGGAAAATTTCACTCAAATATATTCCCTCTCCCCAAAATCCCATTTGGATCAAATAAGCTTTTTATCCGTTTCATCTCATTGATCCCGGCTTCTCCATACAATATATATAGGTAATCATGTTTGATCTTGCCAATTCCATGTTCTGCAGAAACTGTTCCGCCTAAACTAACCGCTTTCTTAACATATTCAATAATTATTTCTTTAGCGATTTTTTTCTCGGCCTCAGTCTTAGGGAGTAAATTTACGTGCAAATGGTTTTCTCCGATATGTCCAAACTTGATACAAAATACTTCATCATTCTGGTTTCTTAATTGGTCATTGTAAAACAAGTACATCTCTTTGAATTTATCTGTTGGCACCGCAATATCGCTGGCGAGTTTGATGGAGCCATATTTTTTATAAAGTTCATTGATGTGTTCCGGAACAGCGTGACGAAAGGCTTGGAGCTCCTGTTTTTGTTTAGCTTCAACTGCCAGCCAAACATCACCTGTTAGTTTCTTTGCCCAATAGGTTGGATCATCGCTCTCTTGTTCAATATACACCGCGGCTTTGGCAGAGGCTGGAATATTTGGATAGCTGGGCGTTAGCATTTGTAAGGTGTTCTCGTCGAAATATTCAAAAAAATTGATAGTCTTATCTTGCTTAGCTTTTTCTTTCAAAACAAAATCAACCGCTTCATTTTCACTTTTAAAAAAGGCGACTAGATCAATTGTTTCTCCCAGGCTAGGGGCCAGGCTAATTTCAACTTCTGAAACTATGCCAAGGGTTCCTTCCGAGCCAATAAATAAGTCAATCAAGTCCATGCCTGGTTTTGAATAGTACCCAGCAGAGTTTTTCTTAACTTTAGGCATTGTGTATTTAGGGACTAGGTGCTGGGGGCTGGGGACTCCGCGTTTTAAATCTAATACTTCACCAGACGCTAAAACAACTTTTGATCGCCTGATCCAGTTGCGGGTTGAGCCAAAGCGATAGCTTCTGCCGCCAGAGGCATTAGTGGAGACAGTGCCGCCAATAGTGGCTGTCTTTTCCGTGGGATCAGGTGGGTAGAGGAGCCCAAGTTTTGAGACTTCTCTTTCTATTTCTTCAAGGGTTACGCCCGGCTGAACAATGGCATACTTTTCACTCTGGTTTATCTCAATAATCTTGTTTAACTTTTGGGTGTTAAGGATCCAGCCGCCAAAGGGTAGGGGGCTGCCGGTGGTCGCGGTTTCAGCGGCAGAAACTGTGAGAGGGGTCTTTTTTGCATTGCACTCCTTGATAGCTTCAATGATCTCTTTTTCATTCTCTGGCAGATAGAGCCCTTCGGCAAACGCGCCGGTCAAGTTTGAGCTGTCCTCAAGGTGGGAGGTGATAATTACTTGGTCGGTCTTTTTTATCATCACCTTCATTATAAAGCTAAAGAAACCTCTGTCAAGGCAAAGTGAAAATGTCCGGTTCTTAGCAAAGTAAAAATGTCCTGTTTCACACACAGATCAGATTTTTTTTCTTTGTCACAACCCACCTTCTCCAGGGATGGTTTTTGGCTGGGGGATAGT
>Ga0210019_1002844_pt1 | contig 16354 bp, 18 predicted proteins | sample CryGeyCG2114_020_2_FD_183969 | JGI IMG/M metagenome (GOLD analysis project Ga0210019, IMG submission 183969) | Groundwater microbial communities from aquifer - Crystal Geyser CG11_big_fil_rev_8/21/14_0.20 (SPAdes) (version 2) | ecosystem: Environmental > Aquatic > Deep subsurface > Groundwater ...
AAATAAGGGCATAACAAATTCGTGGATATGTGAAGACGATAATGAAGGCAAAACCCCAACTCTTATGCGAAATTTTTTTTCCAAAACCTTCTGCTTGATGGCTAGAGTCATTTCGTCAGTTTGATGGAAAATTTCAGTACAGTTTTCAAACAGCAGTTTCCCTACATCGTTTAATAAGAGTTTTCGGGTTTTTCTTTCAAATAGTTTTTTCCCAAAATACTCTTCCAGTAGCCTTAATTGCTCGCTCAATCCCGATGGCGCTAAATTCAATTTATCTCCAGCCTTTTTTATCGATCCTTCTCGTGCAATCATCCAAAAATAATAAAGATGGCGATAATTGGGAAGATCATACATATTTTTTTCAATTTTATGGGGGTTTGGGACTATAAATCATATTTTTTGATTCTAACACAAAGTTAAATCAATTTTTGATTATCATAAAATATTGCTAGGATTTGATTATGCACCATATTTCAAAATATTCCCATTACTTCACATTCTTTGAGGTGATTTTTTCAAATTGATCCAATTGCGAAAGCCCATACTTCATGATGGTCCTAATATGTTTCGACTCGCCAAATCAGCAGGCACCCTCGATATAAACTCTTGCTATCATTACCTTTTGTTCTGCCAGAAATTTGCAAGCACCTGTGTGGTCGCAACTCAAAAAAGGGAATTAACTGGTTTTTTAACTTCGTTTCGCGATCTGGACCAACCGGACACTCTTTTTATTTGGCAAATTGCTGTATCTGAACTCAAAAGAAATAGAGGCATCGCAAAAGCGATGCTAAACCATCTTCTTCAGCGGCATTTCGATCCCGAAATTTATTTTATTGAAACGACGATTACACCTTCAAATACGGCTTCTCAAGCTCTTTTTCGGAGCCTTGCCAAAGACCTTCAAACCAAAATTAAAGAACAATGTATTTTTAAAAAGGAACTATTTTCCGAAAACGGCCATGAGCCGGAACATTTGTTTCGCATTGGCCCTTTGGCCCATAAATCTAAAGGAAGCTTTTTAACATGAATATATTTGAAGAAATTGAATCAGAAGTTCGTTCGTATTGTCGGACCTTTCCTGCCACATTTCAAAAAGGTAAGGGATGTTATCTTTTTGATAAGGAAGGAAATCCGTATCTTGATTTTTTCTCCGGCGCGGGGGCATTGAACTATGGCCATAATCCGCCCTCAATGAAAGCCAGACTTTTGCAATACATTGAGGAAAATGGTATCGCTCACAGCCTGGATATGGCCACAGAAGCAAAGGCAAATTTTCTTGAAAAATTCAGCGAAACCATCCTGAAGCCACGAAACATGGCATACAAAGTCCAGTTTCCAGGGCCTACCGGCACTAACGCGGTGGAGAGTTCGCTTAAACTTGCCCGGAAAGTAACCGGACGGGAAAAAATTCTGTTTTTTACTCAAGCCTTTCACGGAATGACACTGGGTTCGCTCTCGATATCCGGCAATGCTTTTAAACGGGGGGGAGCGGGACTGCCCCTGACCAATACCGTTTGCATGCCTTACTGTGGGTATATGGATGACATGGATACCATCGGCTATATCGACCGCCTTTTGAAATGCAGTGGCAGTGGGGTCGATCTTCCGGCCGCCGTTATCGTGGAAACGGTTCAGGCGGAAGGAGGAGTCAACGTTGCGAGTAAGGAATGGCTGAAAAAACTCCAAGCACTTTGCAAAAAATTTGGGATACTTTTTATTCTCGACGATATCCAGGCAGGGTGCGGAAGAACAGGAACATTTTTCAGTTTTGACAACATGAATATTTCTCCTGATATTATCTGCCTTTCCAAATCCATTAGCGGTTATGGCCTTCCGATGGCCCTTTGCCTCATTAAACCAGAACTGGATATATGGGAGCCTGGAGAACACAATGGCACTTTTCGTGGAAATAATATGGCTTTTGTGACGGCAACAGAAGCCTTGAAATATTGGGAATCCCCTGCCTTTTCCCAGGAGATTTTCCGAAAAGGATTGATCGTAAAAGAATACTTGCACAATTTGATGGATTCGTTTCCGGAAAAAATCAAGGAAATCAGAGGTCGAGGATTGATATATGGGATCGTCTTTAGAGCGGAAGGACATGGTTCTCTGCTATCTTCAACTTGTTTTGAAAATCAATTGCTAGCGGAAACCTCTGGCGCCGATAGTGATGTGATCAAGTTACTACCCCCCCTTACAATAAATGATGAGGATTTAAACAAAGGGTTGGATATTCTTAAGGAAAGCATATTGATTACTTCAGGTGAGGTTTATGCATAAATGGTTAAATTTATTCAAAATTCAGGTGAAATATGATTGTCAGAAAACTTGAAGACATTGCGGGAACCATGAGTGACGTTTCCGCTGAAAATTGGGCGAGCCAACGGCTTTTGCTCAAAAAGGATGGAATGGGGTTTTCCTTTCACGATACGCGTATTCATCCCGGAACGGAAACCTACATGTGGTACAAGAACCACGTGGAAGCGGTTTACTGCATCGAAGGCGAAGGTGAACTGGAAGATTTGACGGCTGGCAAGAAATACCCCATCGCTCCCGGAACACTTTACGCCTTGAATGGCAATGAAAAGCATATTCTGCGGACACAAACCGGTCTGCGGATGATATGCGTATTTAATCCCCCTCTCAATGGCAATGAAGTTCACAATGAGGAAGGGGTTTATCCCCTGGAAGATTCCTCGAAAATGTCACGATAGGAAATTATTTTATGATCCAGCAGGAAACAATTGAAGATGCCTATCCCTCGCGATTGGAAGCACCGGGAATCATTGAACGAAAAGACCCTGTAGTTTATGGTCAACGTCCTTCTGATTCTTATTTAAACGAGGACCAACTCAATTTTTATGAACAAAACGGGTTTCTTAATTTTGAATCCTTCTTTTTCCGGGAAGAAGTAACAAAACTTCAAAATGAATTGGATCGATTAAGAAGCAACAAAGCCGCTGAAGAAAACCCGGAATATTTTTTGGAACCCGCAAGCCGGGAGGTCCGATCCATCTTTAACATCCACAGGACAAACGAACTATTCCGCAAACTTTCTTGTGACAAGCTCCTATTAAAAATAGTCACGCAATTGTTAAATAGTCCCGTCTACATCCATCAATCCCGAATCAATTACAAACCGGGTTTCGACGGCAAGGAGTTTTATTGGCATTCAGATTTTGAAACCTGGCACATGGAAGACGGGATGCCTCGTATGCGGGCGATCAGTTGCTCCATCACATTGACTGATAATAATGAATTTAACGGCCCATTGATGCTGATTCCTGGATCTCATAAAAGTTACATTTCCTGCGTGGGGGAAACTCCTGAAGATCACTACAAACAATCCCTGAAAAAACAGAAATACGGCGTTCCCGATCCAGATCTTTTAAAAAAAATGGCTGACCAAAATGGAATCTTTCCCTTTAAAGGAAAGTCGGGTTCGGTAATTTTCTTCGAATGCAATATTATGCATGGTTCCAATGGGAACATCTCCCCCTGGCCGAGAAGCAACGTATTTTTTGTTTATAACAGTATGGAAAACACCCTCCTTGATCCTTTCTGCGGTTTAAAACCTCGCCCCGACTACATTGCCAGCAGGGAATTTTCACCTGTAGCCCCCTTCTAGACATTCAGATATGTTGCGGCATCCTGGTGTTTTGATTCTAGTTTTTTCAATTCTATCAGGTTGCCAGGAACCCAAACCTGCTGAAATCTCCAAATCAGCCAAAAGCACGTTGGCCCAAGCCAGAGCCAAAGGAACGATCCGCATCGGTTATGCCAATGAGGCCCCGTATGCCTATTACGATCCTGAACAAGACCGTTTAACAGGAGAAGCTCCGGAAATCGCCCGCCACGTGTTCAAGGGGATGGGAATCCCGAATATTGAAGGAGTCCTGACGGAATTCGGCGCTTTGATTCCCGGATTGAAGGCAAAGCGATTCGACGTCATCGCCGCAGGAATGTACATCACTCCGGAACGTTGCAATGAGGTGGCCTTTTCAAACCCCACCTATGGCATTGGACAAGGATTTATTGTTAAAAAAAATAATCCAAAAGTTTTGCACAGTTATGAAGATGTGGCCCGTCACGACAAAGCCAAACTGGGAGTTGTTGCTGGAACGGTCGAAATAAGTTATGCCCAGACCACGGGAATTCCCGAAGGCAGATTGATGATTTTTCCTGACGCACTCGCCGCCCTGGCGGGGATTCAAACGGACCGAATCGACGCATTTGCGGCCACCAGTTTGACGGTTCAAACCCTGATGAACAAGGCAAAAGATGAAAGTATCGAACGAGCCAAGCCCTTCAAGGATCCCATTATTAATGGGAAGCAGATTATTGGCTACGGTGCATTTGTTCTTAGAAAAAAGGATCACGATTTGATTCAATCGTTAAACAAAGGGCTTGCGGAGTTATTGGGTTCAAAAACACATCTGGAAATGGTCGAACCATTTGGATTTACGAAGCAAGAACTGCCCGGTGGCGTCACCGCAGGGGAAGTCTGTTTGGGAATTCTTACTGATCGTAATGGCGCAGAAAAATAATTTGGGAGATTGAATTTGTCAGAAATTTTCGGTTGGCTACCCAATTTATTGAGCGGATTAAAAACAACACTGCTATTAACAGTCGGGGCAACCTTTGTCGCTTGCCCAATGGCTTTGGCCGCTGGCCTGGCCCGCCTATCCAGGAATCCATTTTTCTATGGCCCTGCCGTTTGCTACATTGAAGTTTTCCGGGGTACATCTGCTCTGATTCAGCTTTTCTGGTTTTATTACGTACTTCCTCATTTTGGATTTCAAATGGAAGCGCTCACCGCAGGCATTCTCGTGCTAGGGTTGAACATTGGCGCCTATGGGGCAGAGGTAGTCAGAGGAGCGGTGCAATCCGTCCCCAGGGAGCAATACGAAGCGGCGAAGGCTTTAAACTTTTCGAAGATGCAGACCATGAAAAAAATCATTTTGCCTCAGGCGTTTGTGGCAATACTTCCTCCTGCTGGGAATTTACTGATTGAACTTTTGAAAAGTACAGCGCTTGTTTCCATGATCACAATAACGGAGCTGACTTTCAAAGGTCAAATGCTCCGGGCGTCGACGCTCAAATCAACTGAAATTTTCGGAATAATTTTAATCCTTTATTTTCTTCTGGCGCTGTCCATTACCCACGGCATCCGAAAACTGGAAAGGCGTTTTTCTTACGTTAAGGTTTAACTATGAAGGAAATAATTTTTGACTGGGCGTTTGCCTGGAGCCTGATGCCTGAATTAATGGGTGCACTCGGGATCACGGTCATCGCTACGGTTTTAGGCATGGCCCTGGCAATGGTATTGGGCCTGTTTTGGGCCGTACTGAGAAGATCGAAAAACCCTGTGATGTATTGGTTTTCTACCACGGTTGTCGAATTTTTCCGCAGTACACCGCTTTTGGTTCAGATTTATTTTTTGTTTTACGTGTTACCTGATGTGGGGTTTCGACTGTCCCCATTGCAAACAGGGGTTCTGGCTCTTGGCATTCATTACAGCGCTTATCTTGCGGAAGTATACCGGGCCGGAATCGACAGTGTTCCACGAGGACAATGGGAGGCGGCCACAGCACTCAATTTAGGCAAGTTCCACACGTTCAGGTCGATCATTTTTCCGCAAGCCTTGCCGCCCATTATTCCAGCGATGGGGAATTATCTCATTGCCATGTTTAAAGATACACCAATGCTGTCCGCCATTACCGTATTGGAACTTTTGCAGACGGCAAAAATAATGGGGGCGGAATCATTCCGGTACATCGAGCCTCTGACTCTGGTGGGAATGTTATTCTTAATCCTCAGCTTGATTTCGGCAAGAATGATCCGATTTTTAGAAAAACGTTATGTCCAATAAAAACGCTCTGAAACCTGCGATTCACATGCAAAAGGTCTGCAAAAGCTTTGGCAAATTAGCTGTTTTGAAGGATTTGAATTTTGAAATCCAACCATCCAGGAAAGTGGCCCTGATTGGCCCCAGCGGATCAGGAAAGTCTACAATTTTAAGAATCCTGATGACTCTGGAGTCCATCGATTCCGGTCGGGTGATGATAGACGAGGAGGTATTATACGAGGTCAAGGAAGGGGCACCCCCTCCACATTTGGCGGAAGAGCACGTTTCAAAAATCCGGGCCAAAGTGGGGATGGTGTTTCAAAGTTTCAACCTGTTTCCCCATATGTCGGTTTTACGGAATATCACCGAAGCACCCGTTCACGTTTCAAGAATTTCAAAAGAAGAAGCTGAGGCACGGGCTCTGGAATTTTTGGACCTTGTGGGATTGAAGAACAAAGTCAACGCTTATCCCGCCCAGTTATCAGGAGGACAAAAACAACGTGTGGCTATCGCCCGGGCTCTTGCCATGCAACCCAGGATCATGCTTTTCGATGAAATCACTTCGGCATTGGACCCTGAGTTGGCCGCGGAAGTTTTAAGCGTATTAAGAAATCTGGCTCGCACAACGGATATGACAATGTTGTTGGTGACCCACCAAATGCATTTTGCACAGGAATTTGCTGACCGGATTATTTTTATGGAGCATGGAACCATCGTGGAAGAGGGATCGCCAGAAAAAATATTCCAACAGCCCAAGGAAGAAAGGACTCGTAGTTTTCTTAAAACTGTTCTGGAAGCTACCTGAATTTTTATCAATATTTCGATGTGGAAAGGGTTTGGAGGCAACACGCTTCCAGGCCCTTTTTTATTGCAAATTCTGTTTGACAGTTATTCGGCAATATTTTATCATTCCTGAGGTTTTGCCTGGATTCAATTTTACGCAAAAATTGTCATAAGAGGCTGATATAAAAAGGCATAATTTCGGCGACTTAGAGATTCGTTTTTCCTCAATCCGCATCCTTGCCATCTTTATGGACTCCAAGAACGCGATGTTTCCCTGTTAATTTTCGTATTTGGTCAGAGCCATGCTCAAGCATGACTAAATTAAATCACCCGTTTTTCCGATAACAAAGTTAGGGGGTATTTATATGGAAACTCTTTGCCTTACAGAAGTGAACAAATCCCAGGCGACCTGCTTGTACTGCATGGCCGTTATCATGATTTCGGAACAAACTTTAGTGACTAAAAGCGGCAATTATTTCTGTTGCTGGAAATGCGTTGAGGAGTATGACAAAATCTTGCACGCCTATTGATTGACCCCCTGCATCCCTACAGCTTTCATTCTTCCCAGCCACAATGCGGTTACAGTCCCACAGTCTTTCTCAATCCGGCCTTTAACGACAAAGGGTCCCTTGTCGGTCACCAGAACCCCAAGCATATTCACTAACTGACGGGTTTTGTACATATATCCTTCGCCCGCGTAACAAAGAATAAAAACTATGGCAATTCAGGGGAATCCACATACGAATAAAAAGCGAAAATAGAACGCAAAAAAAATGAATAACGGGTTTAGATAAGCAGAATAATCGAAACCGGGGTTCCCGTCAAACTGTTCATAAAGCTACGCGGGCATACAGGTATTGCACACAAACTTATCATATCGCTACCTATACGGATAGTAAGACTTCGCTGATACAAGGTCAATGGTGACATCTATACAATACAAGGTATGTTTCTTCCGGCAATTAAAAAATCAACGGAGTCTTCAGGTCTGAAATTCTGCTTCGACCCAGAGTTTGTCAGTTGCAAGTTCTCCACTTACAGTCCAGAAAAAAATGCGCTGTCGGAATTATCAACCGGTGCGACCACGATTTTCTTACAACATTATTGCGTGCGGGGGGAAACCAGAAGTTACCCTTCCAAATCAAAAGTCAGTTTAAAAAATGATTGCGGTACAACGATTCTAAATCTGACACTGTTTTCAAGAGAGGATCGAAAGGAAGTACTTTTTTTGACTGAGTTGGCCCCTGGCAAAACAGTTCCACTCACATTCATAAAAAAAAATGTTTATGAAATGCGCTTCTGGACAGCCCATGCCCCAACCCCAGCCCACAGCAGTTTGAAAATCATTGAGTCCTCCAGCCCCACCTCCTCAAGGCCGAACAACCTCAATTTCAACCTGAAACCAACATGGTTAAGGTAGACAACCCTTAATGTTTCAACCCAAAGTAAGCAGTTCCCCTAAAGTGCCGGACCTTTGGCCCCTTGACAAAGTTGTAATGTTAGGAGCATTATTTATACATGCCTCTGCAGAAGGAATATTCCCGAATCTTAAAGGAGGTTGATTATGAATAGTTTTAAAAATCTCTTCATACTGCTTTTTATTCTGATAATTCCGTTAGCCGCATCGGCATCAAGCAAAGCCAATCTGGATCTATGGAGACGTGGCCTGTTTTATTACGGCTCATGTGGGCATTGTGCAGAACTTTTAAGCTTCACTGAAAATAAAGATCGAGCTGATTTTTCTGAATATGGTTTGGGTTTACATTCGGATTATTACACCATCAACCTGAGAGGTCCGAAGGGAACAGCGGTAACTTTGTTTGGCCTGAATAATTTTCAAACGGACAGGGGATACCTGGTAATCGTCAAAGAGGATGACAAGGATATAGAGATCACCGATCTTGAAGATTTTCCTCCCCGTACATGGACAACCATGGATTCTGAAACAGGGGGCAGATACTCAGCCTATTACCACCCTCACCAGAACTTCAAGGCTCTTATCGAATCCATAAAATGGGGGAAGGGTCCGCAGTCGGCAAACAACAATTAAACATTCACTATACGGGAATAAACTCTCTTTAATCCCGATCATTTTAACAACAGGTTTTAAGGGAGCTACAAATGATTCGTATAGTTGCACTTTGGATAATTCTCTGGGCCACGATGCCGGTTTCGCTGACATGGGCAACACACCCGGGAGTAAAAATGGAAGGTGGCTTGGAGTTCTTGCCTCTCTGCCCACAAATGAGAACTACGCCCAATGCCCCGGATGAGGTTCTCCGGTTGACCAATCCCCTGCCCCCATCTCCTGAAAATATTTTTGCCGGACAGACCCTGTTCCACTTTGACGCACAACCAGGCCCATGCAGGGTTTGCCATGGAATCAGCGGGAACGGGTTGGGTATTTTATTTCGCGAACTGACCCCCAGCCCGCGCAACTTCACTTGCAACCAGACAATGACCGGCCTGCCCGATGGGCAATTGTTCTGGGTAATCAAAAATGGTTCACCCGAAACCGCTATGCCAGCTTATAAGAATCTGGATGATGAACAAATCTGGCAAGTGATCCATTACATTCGTCATTTTTCCAACGAGGAAGATTAAGCCTTTATGAGTCAAACCTCAATTTCATGACCAGGATGGACAACACCAATACCAATGTGATTGTGTTCCAGAAAATAATAGGGGGTTCCTGGAGCAAAACTCCATAGCTAAGCCAGCACAGCACCCCCACGCTAAAAACCGAAAACATCCCTAAAGAAAGATCAGAAGCTGACTTGCTTTTCCATGTTTTCACCACCTGTGGCAAAAACGAAAGCGTGGTTAAAAATCCCGCAAAATATCCTACCATGATAGTTGTGCTCATTCATTCAGCCTCATAAAAATCAAGTTAATTTCTTTGAATCAATAAGAATCCATTCCCGCTCAAAGTATACCCCTGTACACCCAATTTAAAAAGAATTCATCAGGGTGGTCATAGGTAAAGGCTGTATATCTTGATCAACAGCCTCAAAACCTTTAAAATAAGAATTGCCCATTTTGGTAATTATTTGGTGTCCTTAATTTAGAGCCGGAAGTTTTTTCTCGGATTAAACTGAAAGGTACCCTTGTGGCAAATAAAGTTGGAAAGGTGATTGTTTTTGGGGAAGTCCTTTTTGATATTTTTCCTGAACGCAAATGCCTTGGCGGGGCTCCGTTTAACTTTGCCATTCATTTGCACCATTTTGGTGTTCCAGTTTGCTTTGTCAGCAGGGTTGGCAACGATCCGCGGGGAAAGGAAATATTGGATTTTGCCCGAAAATCCAAACTTCCGACTCAGAATATTCAGGTAGACCCAAAGCATCCAACCGGTGAAGTGCGGGTGCATAGGTCACCAATGGCTGGGCATAGCTTTGAGATTCCCGCCCACCAAGCCTGGGACTATATTGAATGGGACAAAAATACCCGAAAAATTCTTGATGAGGATACCTCGCTGATTTATTTCGGCACGCTGGCTCAACGTGATCCTCGATCCAGGGAAACCCTTCAAAACATTCTTAAAGAATTACCCGCACACATCCCGGTTTATTTGGACCTGAACCTGCGCCCCCCTTTTTACAACCGTGACATCCTGCAACAATCCCTTTCAGGCTGTAACTATTTAAAGGCCAACGATGAGGAGGTTTTCAAGCTGAAGGAAATTTTTAATTGGAGCGCCTCCGACAACCTTCAATCCATAGCCCGGAAAATTTTATCAGAATACGATATTGATATTTTATGCATTACCAAAGGTGAAGCGGGAAGTGAAATGCACCGCAAAAACCGGGAAGTTTTTCAGACTCAAAAAGCCGGCTTGGTGGAGCACTTTCAGAGCAGTGTTGGAGCAGGTGATGCATTTTCAGCAAAGCTTGTATTTGGTTTTCTCAATCAATGGAAGGATGAAAAATTGTTAAATGAAGCCTCTTTATTTGCATCTCAGATTTGCACACTGGCAGGAGCCATTCCGGATAACCCGGACTTTTACCAAAATAATGGTTGAACCATGAAAAAAAATAAAACCAGCCTGTATATCCTTTTATTCAGCATTCACGGGTTAATCCGCTCAAACAATGTCGAGATGGGACGCGACGCAGATACCGGTGGGCAGGTGAAGTATGTGCTGGAGCTGGCTCATGCGCTTGCGAATCGACCAGAGGTGGCGCAAGTTGACTTGTTCACCCGTTGGATTCAGGACCGGAATTTATCCCGCGATTACTCGGTGGAAATTGAACCAATTTCAAGCAAGGCCAGGATCGTCCGCATTCCATGCGGAGGCGGAAAATATATCAGGAAAGAATTACTTTGGCCCCACATGGATGAGTATGTCGATAAAACCCTGAAGTTTTTGAAGAAGGAACCATTGGAGCCAAATATCTTCCATGGCCATTATGCTGATGGAGGCTATGTAGCCATGACACTGGCTTCGATGTTCGGTGCCCCTTTTGTTTTCACGGGTCACTCCCTGGGCCAAAACAAGCGCCAAAAATTAATGGAAAGTGGAATGACCAGTGAAGACATCAACAAAAAGTTTCACATGAATCGCCGCCTGGAAGTAGAAGAAAAGGTTCTGACCTGCGCCGATCTGGTAATTTCCAGCACCAGGCAGGAGATAACCAACCAGTATGGACTCTATAAAAACAAGGATTGCCCAAAATTTATCGTTAATCCGCCGGGCCTGGAGCTGGACCGGTTTTTCCCCTACTACGAGGAGCAGATCGGCAAAATCAAGGATGAATCCTATCGCCAGGCAAAAGTGGCAATTCTCAATGAGCTCCATCGATTTTTTATGAACCCCGACAAGCCTTTGATTCTGGCATTGAATAGACCCGAAAAGCGGAAAAATATCGCGGCATTAATCCAGGCCTTTGGGGAAAATAAAGAATTACAAGCCATGGCGAATCTGGCTGTTTTTCTCGGCATTCGCCGCGATATCTCAGAGATGGAGGAAAACGAAAAAGGGGTTCTGACCGAAGCCCTGTTACTGATGGACAAGTACGATTTATACGGAAAGATGGCTTGTCCCAAAAAACATGATTTCACCTTTGAGGTTCCTGAGCTTTACCGCATAACGGCCGAAAGTAAAGGTGTTTTTGTCAACCCGGCAATGACCGAACCATTTGGCCTGACGCTTTTGGAAGCGGGAGCATGCGGCGCTCCAATAGTTGCTACCAATGATGGTGGGCCCGTTGATATTATTGGAAATTGCAAAAACGGCATTCTGGTTGATGTCCTGGACCCTGGGAACATAAACGTAGCTATAAAAAAAATTATTGCCGATGAAGAATTATGGAAACAATTTTCTACAAATGGAATCAACAATGTTCGGAAACATTATGCATGGGGTGCCCACATTGACCGTTATCTGGAGGCAATTATAAAGTTAACCCGAGCTTCTACCAAAACCCCGCTAACTGTGAAAGCCGCCACTCCAGTGGCAAAGAGGCTTATTAAGCTGAATAAAATAATTGTTGCCGACATCGACAATACCCTAATCGGAGACGCTGATTCTTTAAATGAATTCATGGCCCTGCTACGCAAGCATCATCATGATATTGGGTTTGCCGTTGCCACCGGACGCACCATCGAATCTGCCATAGACCATCTTACGGAGCATAACGTGGACCCACCTGATATTTTTATAAGCTCCATTGGAAGTCAAATCTATTATGAAGGTTTGAAAGCCCCGGACATTGGCTGGGCCACTCATATCAACCAAAAGTGGCAAAAAGAACGGATCAAGAAATTGCTGGCAAGTCTGGATTTTCTTGTACCACAGAAAAATGATTTTGAGGGGCAATTCAAGATCAGCTATTTCATGGACCCCAATGAGAATCACATAAAAAAAATCCACGACCTTTTAACCACCAACCGGTGCCATTACAATCTCATTTATTCCCATGGGGCCTTTCTGGATATACTTCCACAGAGGGCTTCAAAAGGAAAAGCCATTCGATATATCAGTTACAAATGGGGCATCCCTTTGGAAAACTTTCTGGTCTGCGGAGACTCAGGGAATGACGAAGAAATGCTGAAGGGCGACCCTAAAGGAGTTGTCGTTGGAAATTACTGCGCAGAACTTGAAAAACTCAAAGGGAAACGCGGTATATACTTTGCCAATGAAAAATACGCCGCAGGCATACTTGAAGGAATACGCCATTATAAATTTCTGGGGGAATAATTGAGCGAGAACATTGAGCTTTCTTCAATCATACCCATAGATGAGGTTCCGCTCTTCCGAGAATTCGTATACGAGCTCGAAAAGAGAGAATCCCGGCATTTTTTACACAATGAAATCCTATTAGGTTTTAAGGAATTTTGTCGCCACCGTTGTCATGGGTCAAATCAAAACCGGCGGGGAAATAGCCTGGATTTATTTTTTTCAAAAACCCAGGAAATCCTTCTTCAGGAAAATTATCTTGTTGTTCTTTTTCGGGAACAAATCGCCCAATATAAATTTTACGGAATTAAAAGCGAAAATAAACTCGTTGACCAATTGAGCGCGGAGGAGTTTCTCGATTTGCGCGAAAAGATCACGGGGGTATCATTTTCACCTCCAGAAAAAAAGCTTCTCATAGATTTCCAACCTTTTTACAGCACCGGCCCTGTTATTCGAGATTTTAAAAAGATCGGTTCAGGCCAAAGGTTTCTGACCAGCTTCATGGCTGGCAAACTTCAACACCATGCGGACAGTTGGAGCCAGTTTTTATGCAACTTTTTGCAAATTCATGCCATCAACGGGAAACAAATATTGGTCGATGGAAATGTAATCCAGAACCCGGATCAACTTTTTGATGCATTACAAAAATCCATTAATTACCTGGAAAAAGTGCCATCAAAAGCTCCCCAAAAATCCGTGGCGAGGTATTTAAAATCTCTGGGCTTTTTTGAAGGTTTTGGAAATACCGCGGGAAAAATTCTCGAAACGATGCGTCTTCTCGCCGACCTTCTCGAAGAACCCAAGTCTGATTTTCTGGAATCCTTTATTGAGCGCATTCCCATGATCTCCAAGGTGGCTATCATTTCCCCGCATGGATGGTTTGGCCAGGAGAATGTGCTGGGTCGGCCGGACACGGGGGGTCAAATTGTTTACATCCTGGATCAAGTCCATGCGCTGGAAAACTATCTATTGAGTAGCCTGAAGTCATCCGGCGTAGAAACGCTTCCTAAAATCATTGTGCTGACACGGCTGATTCCAAACAATGAGGGTACCCGAAGTAATGAGCGGCTTGAAAAAATCAACGGAACCCTGAATAGTTGGATACTGCGTGTGCCATTTAAAGATAAAGATATGCGCACCATTCCCAATTGGATTTCCCGATTTCACATCTGGCCCTATCTCGAACAATTTGCATTGGACAGCAAAACAGAGCTATTGAAAGAGTTTGATGGAAAACCTGATATGATTGTTGGAAATTACTCAGATGGAAACCTTGTCGCTTCCCTTTTATCCTCCTGGTTGCGAGTGATCCAATGCAATATTGCCCATGCATTGGAAAAATCAAAATATCTTTGCTCCGACCTGTTTTGGCAGGATATGGAAAAGGACTATAATTTCTCCCTCCAGTTTACCGCCGATCTGATTTCCATGAATAAAGCTGACATTGTGATCGCCAGTTCTTTTCAGGAGATCAGAGGAACGGATTCAGTTTTGGGACAATATGAATCCTATTACCTTTTTTCCATGCCGGAATTATTTAAAGTCGTTAACGGGATCAACCTGTTTCATCCCAAATTTAATGTCGTTTCTCCGGGTGTCAATGAGAACATATTCTTCCCGTTTACCAAGTTGGATCAGCGATTGAAAAGCAGAATCGAAGATTTGGCCAATATACTTTTCGAAAAACAGGGGAACGATATATACGGTCATCTCGAAAACCCTTCGAATCCTCCTATATTCACCATGGCCCGCCTCGACAAAATCAAGAACATAACCGGCCTTGTGGAGAGTTATGGACAAAACGAAGAACTTCAAAAAAAGGCAAACCTGATCGTTATTGCCGGGAGTATTTATGCCAACAATTCTGCCGATGAGGAAGAAGGTTTTGAACTAAAAAGAATGTATGACTTGATAGAAAAATATCATTTACAGGGGAAAATTCGCTGGCTAGGGATGCGGATTTCTAAAGCTGAAAGCGGCGAAATTTACCGAATCATTGCGGATAAACGCGGTGTCTTTGTTCAACCGGCCCTGTTCGAAGCCTTTGGACTAACTGTCCTGGAGGCCATGGCAAGCGGCTTGCCAACCTTTGCCACTCAATTCGGCGGCCCCCTGGAAATCATAGAAAATCAAAAGAACGGATTTTGGATCAACCCCACTCAACCGGGGTTGCTCACCGCCCCTATTCTGCAGTTCTTTAATACTCTGGAAAAGCGCCCTGATTATTGGGATAAAATTTCAAAGCAGTCCATTCTCCGCATCCGAAAATTTTATACCTGGAAACTTTATTCGGAGAAAATGATCAAGTTTGCCAAATTGTATGGATTCTGGAACTATTCTGGTCAAGCTGATGAGAAAAAAGAAATCGACCATTATTGCAATTTAATTTTCCACCTGATTTTCAAAAAACGGCTGAAATGAGGTCTGGTGAAGTTTCATCGCTACTCGTCTGCCAACTCGTCTGCCAACTCAATGATTAGCTTGAGAAAACCAACGAGTCGCAGGCGATCATCATCGTCCTCCATATCCCTCAACCAGCTTTCATAACCATATTGGACCAACTGCGTTTTCCCTGAAAATCCTTTTCCCTGTTCAGCCTCAAGATCACTCAGGCATAAAAACTCTTCCCTGGCCTGATCACTGATCTGGGTAAAACTTTCAGGGCCATGGATGTATTTATAAGTCAGTGAGGTTTCAGGTAATTGTTGTGATAATTCAGTTAAAATGGGGTGTGATTGGGCATTCATGATATATAGAGGGAATAGTTTAAACTATTCTCCGACTTTAAGTTAAAAAGAAAATTGTCAAACCATTATAGAGTACTTTTATTATCAAGGGTTTCTAAAATTAACTTGAAGGACTGAAATATTATGATGACACGAGGCACTATTTTGGATCAAAACGAGTTCATGCAAGGGTTAATAAAAAGAAACCCTGGAGAAGTAGAGTTTCATCAAGCGGTTGAAGAAGTTGCCACCAGCGTTATCCCTTTTATCAATGAGAACCCTAAGTATATCGAAAGTCAAATTCTCGAGCGGATGACCGAACCGGATCGAACAATTATTTTCCGTGTTTGTTGGGAAGATGATGAAGGAAATATCCGCACTAATCGCGGCTACCGAGTGCAATTTAATAACGCTATTGGGCCTTATAAAGGAGGCCTTCGTTTTCACCCCTCTGTCAATTTAAGCATTCTCAAGTTTCTGGGTTTTGAGCAAACATTTAAAAACAGCCTGACTACTCTTCCCATGGGCTCCGGAAAAGGCGGGGCAGACTTCAATCCAAAGGAAAAGTCCGAACGGGAAATCATGCGTTTTTGCCAGGCATTTATGATAGAACTTTCCAAGCACATCGGCGAGCATATGGATATCCCCGCTGGGGATATTGGAGTGGGTGCAAGGGAAATCAGTTTCATGTTTGGGCAATACAAACGCCTGAAAAATGAGTTCACAGGTGCTTTAACCGGAAAGGCTCTTGAGTTTGGTGGAAGTTTGATACGAAAAGAAGCCACAGGTTATGGATGCGCCTACTTCATGGAAGAAATGTTG
>Ga0210019_1002845_pt1 | contig 16349 bp, 19 predicted proteins | sample CryGeyCG2114_020_2_FD_183969 | JGI IMG/M metagenome (GOLD analysis project Ga0210019, IMG submission 183969) | Groundwater microbial communities from aquifer - Crystal Geyser CG11_big_fil_rev_8/21/14_0.20 (SPAdes) (version 2) | ecosystem: Environmental > Aquatic > Deep subsurface > Groundwater ...
CAAACTGGAAGCTGTAGTTCCTGCTGGTATGTATTTGGTATTGCTTCTATCCACTCTTAAATTCAGCCCCCACACTTTAACGCCATCTGTTGCCGGTGTAGTGCTGCCTATTTCTGTGATTGTGCCGTTGATAATCCGGACTTGGCCTTGAGGACCGACAAAAAAGGAAGAAGGATTTTCTTTCGTTGATTCAACGTCAGGTATTTCAAATTTTTCTAGTTTTTCAATAGCCTTTTCAAGCTTTTTTATTGCATTGTTTTCGCTTTTTTCATTTTTTGCAAAAACTGAGTAACCAACCAACACCAAGCTAATAATTATAACTGGTAAAAAAAGTTTTTTCATAGAAGTTGTTAATACATCTTATAATTCACTCCGACCTTTGATTTATTTCGACCTTTGGCTTATCTGAACATAAGGAATAACGATTTTAGCTATATTAAAAAGCTGTGCCTCTTGATTAAATATAACGCAGGTTCGTGGGTTAGGTTTCAACGCTGCGATAATAGAACAATTTGAAGGCAGGTGGTTTTTTGTTAAAATACAATAAAGCCGATATTAACTTAAAAAGGAGAAACAAATGCCAAAAACTAATTTAGGGAAATGGTCGTGTGGATTGATAATCGCTTTTTTTGTTTTTTTGTCATTGGGTAGATTTGCCGTTATTTCAGGACAAGAAGGGGGTGCAACATTTTTTAGCAATTCTGTTATTGCGATTCCAATGCTTCTTGCTGGGATTTCTGGCCTGGCTAGCTTTTTTACCGGGATTATCGCAATTGTAAAAAGAAAAGAACGCTCGGTTTTTGTTTTTTTATCTACTCTAATAGGCCTTTTTATTTTGTCCTTTTGTCTTGGCGAAATTCTCGTTCCACATTAAAATGGTTTTAGCGCTGTTCCTTAGGCATCTTTGATAAACCCGAGATCTTCTGCCGAAGGGTTAATCTTGGATTTCTTGTTTTTCTACACTTGAGCTATAATTAACCAATAGAAAACTAACCGATAATAAATCGATGCAGAGTCCAAATCAATCGAAAATTGATAGCTTAGTAAATATTAGTTTAATTTGCGCGGTTGTTGGTTTTATCTTCGGCCCGTTATCTCTTTTATTTTTAAATATTCCTCTGCCCTTGGAATTCTTTTATTTCGGCTTTGTATTATCAGTTGCTGCTTTTTTAACAGGGGCAGCGGCAGTAATTGTGTTTTGGGCTGCAAAAGGAAGAGAAAGGCTGCGACTAATATGGAGAATAGATTTGGTGTTATCCCTTGCGGCAAGTATTTTTTATTTAATTCTTCTAGTGATTCTGCTTTCTTTATTTCCGCATCCCAATACCTATAGAAATATTGTAATAAAAAGTAATGTTAGGGGTACGGCTTTTGCCGCCAAACTTTGGCATGACGATGCTTCCGGTGGCAATGGAACTTATAATAGAGTATGCGCTAGCCTTGATTTTCAGAGGTTGTCATCGGTGATTGAGGACAAAGGAAGTACTTTAAAATGTTTTTCTTCTCAAGATTCCTTTTGCGCAAAGGCGCGTTTAGTCACTTCAAAAAAAGAATGGTGCGCAGATAGTACTGGTTATGAAGGGTTTGCAGTGAATTGTTCTGCAGAGTATATTTCTTGTCGGTAGATGAGGCCTCCCCAGCCTAAAGGCTGGGGTTTTCTCTGACCTTGAGGCCGAAACCCCTGCCTGTCCGGCAGGCAGGCCGTACCGAAAGCTCAAGAAGACCTCCGTTCATTCCCGCCTCAAAAGGCGGGCTTTCTGGTGCAGGGGTAAATAAACGATCTTTAATTTATAATCATTTTACAGTTCTTAGTTATTACCAAGAATTGCCCTATGGCCGGGCGGATTTTTTATTCCTCCTCTGCTCCACTTAGCGGGGTTTCGTTCTTGTGGGCTTCGGGTAGACAAGGTAGAATTGAATATCACTCTTGGTCTGTATGAACAAAAACAAAATCTACCAACTCTATTCGCAGCTTTACGAAAAGCACGGAGACCCCGCGGTTTTTTGGCCGCAGTGGTGTGCAAAAAATAAAACCGAAGCCACAAGAGAACTCGTCGCTATCGGCGCTATTTTAACTCAAAGAACTAGCTGGCATAATGCTGATTTGGCTTTAGAAAATCTTAAGAAGGAGAACCTTCTTTCTCTAGAAAAAATCGCAAAAGTAAATTATATTTCTCGGGCGGGGCTTTCCGATCCCCGCCCTGCGACCAAAGGGGGCACCCCTTTGGAATCCTGTTTTTATTCGCCGAAGGCGAAGAAAACTTCGGCGAATCCGAACTTTTTCGGGAAACCCAGCCGCCCTAAAGGGCGGGGATTTACCGAAAGATTAAAAAAGCTTAATGCGTTTACAGAATTAATAAGACCGGCGGGATTTTATCAGTCAAAACCAAAACGCCTTTTTTCTTTAGCCTCTTTCATTGTTAATAATTATGGAAACTTAACAGGTTTTATGAAGGAGAAATTAAACGTAGCCAGGGAAAAACTACTTGGCTTATACGGCATTGGCCCGGAAACAGCAGACACTATATTGCTTTACGCTTTAGATAGACCGACTTTTGTAATCGACGCATATACCCAAAAGCTAGTAAAAAAAGAGAAAATTGCTAAAAATTTAGAGTACAATTACCTTAAACAGCTATTCGAGGAAAATTTGCCAAAAGACACAATTCTATTTCAAAGTTTTCATACTCTAATCATCGTTGACCAAAAAGGCAGAGAAGGTTCGATGATGAGGATTGTTTGATTAATATGGCTTTATTTCTAAATAAAAAACTCATTCAAACCCGAGATGTGAATTCTCTGGTTCTTTTTGTGCTAGAATTATTTTATGGATTATCACAGAGTTGTTGGGAAAATTCAAAACCTTTTAGAAGAAAATAACTTTTGGTTTGAGAGTTTTGAGCACGAACCGGTGAGAACGAGTGAAGAAGCGGCGAGAGTTAGGCCGGAGTATTCTCTGAAACAGGGAGCTAAGGCAATGGTTATTAAGGTAAAGAAAAGTGGTGGTGGCGGTGAAGAATTTGTAATGCTGGTTTTCCCTGGTGATTTGAAGTTTGATAACAAAAAAGTAAAAAATATTTTAAACGCAAAAGAAACAAGATTCGCTGCAGAACAAGAGGTGTTATCTATAACCAGAGGAGTAGAGCCGGGGGCGGTTCCGCCTTTTGGCAATCTCTTTAATTTAAGGGTTATTTCTGACCCAAAACTTTTTGAAAGTGAGAAGATAATTTTTAATGCCGGAGATAGAAGTTTTTCGATAGCGATGAAGTCTGCCGATTACAAACAACTGGTCAATCCTGAAATATTCGATATTACTTAGGTTTATTACGTATCAAAAACGCAGCCCTGTTTAACGGGCTGCGTTTTTGAATAGACTTTTACATTAACACTAGTCTGGTACTAACAATGTTATTAAGAATGACAGGAAACCAGCAAAATATATTGAGTAGAAAAGAAAAAGCGAAGGAGAATTATCAAAGACTACAACCAATACTCCTCCTGTGCCGCATAAGATAAAAGCAAGCCCAAAAACAATGCTTTTTAGCTTGAGTTTTAGCTCTGCGGGACTTTTCAAAACAAAAGCTATCCCTATTGGTACTTCAATAAAGGCGTTTAATATGAAAACAGCAATTTTTGTCACTGTGTGCTGGTTCCAGTGGATCAAACCATTATCATCTAGCCAAGGATAACCAAAATAAACGATATGAATTGCTGTAACTATCGCGCCAGCTGTAAGAATAAGAAAAGGCGCAAATTTTAGTAAGGTATTTTTAGCTGACACAAGACCGGCAAGAGCCTTTGCTGTTGCTACAAACCCCAAAGCAACAAATATCTGTCCCATCACATACCCGATTCCCATCAAAAAAGAATTTTTCGGCCAAAAGAAAGGGAAAATGAAATAGCTAGAAAGCCCCAGTCCTATTGAGAGAGTGGCGAGAAAAGCATACTTAAACTGCGGCAACCTTTTCCTTTTATAGCTTTTATAAAGTCGAAAAGCATACAACCATATAACAGAAGCGCCGAAGCCGTAATTTATTATTGAAAATGACAGCATTTATCTTTTTTCTCCGAGGATTACATTTAGTATTTGCTCTTTTCTTTTTCTTAGCACTTTCAAATTTATATTTTGGCCAATTTCAAATTTTTGCAAAATATCCTGTAGAGTATTCTCCATCGAAATTTTTTCATTTTGGCATTCAAGGATTAAATCAAATTCTTGGAGACCAGCTCTTTCTGCTGGGCCGCCGGGAATTACTGCAAAACCATCAGGGATGGGCTCCGAAACAACTAGGGCGCCGTAATCAACCGGCAGGCTGTTTTTTTCTTGAAAATCTCTATTTACTAAAATATATCTTAATCCCAAAAACGGCTGGCGGATTTTGCCAAAATTTTTTAAGTCTTCCAAATCCTTTTTAGCCGCGTTTATCGGCAAGGCAAAACCAATGCTTTGCGCGCCAAAAACCATAGCGGCGTTAATGCCGATAGCTCTGCCATTTATATCAATTAGCGGACCGCCCGAGTTTCCCGGATTAATAGCCGCGTCTGTTTGGATTAAACCTCGTAGTCTTGTAATTTCTCCAGAAATAGCGGAACCAGCCATAATTTCTCTGGATAAACCCGACACCACTCCAACAGAAACAGTGTCTTTAAAAGTCCCGAGAGCATTTCCAAAAGCAATGGCAGTTTGACCAAGCTCAAGACCCGAAGAATCGCCAAGCTCAATAACAGGTAAATTTTCTGCAGGAATCCTTAAAATAGTTACATCGTTTATTGGATCTTTTGCCAAAACCTGAACAGGGAATTTTCTGTCGTCATTCAGCATCACTAAATATTCTGCGCCCGGATCTTCAAGGACATGACGGTTTGTCAAAACGATACCGGAAGAGCCGACAACAAAACCAGAACCGCCGCCGACTTTTATTTTTTTCTTCTTTCTTGGAATTACAAAAAATTCCTCAAAGCCATTGGCATAAGGCCCGATAGCGTTTTCGAACACAGTTACATTTTTTGAAATGTTTATACTAACCACAGCCGGCAAAACCTTTTTAATTGTTTCGGTGATTGATGTTTGTTCATTCATAGGTTTATTTTTACTTTTGTTATAGCTCATTTTATCATAAATTTTATTGCAAACAAACCAAAATTTTGTTAATATGGTGAAGTCAGAATCCCAGAAAGAATCTTCTCGTTTTGGCCCTCGTAGCTCAACGGACAGAGCCGCTCACTCCTAACGAGCAGATAGGGGTTCGATTCCTCTCGAGGGCATAGCGACATCCAGTTGGGTAAATTAATTAGGGCCCGTGGTATAGTGGCAACACACGTCTATGGCATAGACGAATCAGGAGTTCGAATCTCCTCGGGTCCACAACGTACAAAATCGGAGTTTTTTACGTTGTAGGAACGTAGAAATTATGAATAATTTCGTACGTTCCACTAAATTTGTAGCTCTTAAAATATATGGTATACTTACTTTAATAAAGGTCTTAAAGCAAGGGTCTTAAAATCAAAATAATTTTATGGCAAAAGCTAAATCTGCGTTTATGAGACCAATGGCTATCAGCTCCGAGTTAGCTGCGGTAGTTGGCAAAGGACCAATGCCGAGGTCAGAAGTAGTCAAAAAACTCTGGGCATACATCAAAAAACACGGCCTCCAAGATAAAAAGAATAAGCGCAATATCAATGCCGATGAGAACTTGAAAAAAGTGTTTGGCGGCAAGAAAGTTGTTAATATGTTTGAGATGACAAAGCTTGTTTCAAAGCATCTTTCCTAATAGATTTTTTGAAAACCTTTCAGAATTCAAAACAAAAATCCGATTCTTTGTGGTCGGATTTTTGTTTTTAGCGAGAGTGTGTTTTGTCCAGTAATTGGATAAGATACTAATGCCGCGAAAAAAAAGGACTTGATTTTACGTATTAATTTGTTAGAATATTAATATTCAGGATTCAGGAGGGATAAGGAGGGCGGAAGATGCAAGCTCAAAATCTTATTTCCGTGAGAGGTCTTCAGTCTATCCAAGCAGAAGAATCGGAAATTCCCGGGCAAGCCTTTGTGGTAATGACTGATATTTCTACATACCGCTTTGGTAAGGCAAATGAAAAAGGCGAAAGATTTGTTTTTAGAGACGAGGAACCGCTTCATTTTAGTAGATGCAGAATTGTTGAACTTGAACCCGGAAAAGAAATGATTCTGGAATGTCTCGATAGTGATATCAGACGATGGTACAGCAGGCCGGTTCATTCATTTTTCTAAAGGGAAAGCAAAATTAAAGCGGCGAGATGACCTCAAACCGCTTTTTGTTTTTCTTGTGAGCTATGGTTGAAAAAGGTAAAATAAAAGAAACAAATAGCGAAGAAGGTTCATCTTTGAGTTGGTTTCAATTAGCTACTAAGGAGTTCACGAAGTTCATCACGAATCAAAAGGTCGAAATATATTGGGCACTAAAATATTTGAATATGAAAAATATTAAATTTGGATTATTATTTGTAGTATTTTTGGCAAGCAGTTTCGTAATAATAAAGAACATTTCCGCCCAGGAAAGTCCTTTTGCGGGTAAAGTTATAGCTCTCGATGCCGGGCACGGCGGAACGGAACTCGGCGCAACCTATCCTCCAAATAGCGGTAATGCCGGGATAGTTAAAGAAAAAGACGTGAATTTAGCAGTAGTATATACTTTAAAGACAAAAATAGAGGAAGCGGGGGGAAAAGTTGTTTTAACTCGAGTATGTGATGAAACGATTTCGGGCAGGAAAGAAAGGGTGGATTGGGCAGTAACACAATGTAAAGCATTAACTGGAAGAAAATGCGATGCCTTAATTTCTGTTCATCATAATGGAAATGTTGACGCTACTCACGATGGAACAATGGTGATTTACAATGAAAATCAGGACAAACCATTAGCGATTGCTCTACATAATAGTCTTATTAAAGCATTGCAGTTGCCAGACGAAGGATATGATAACGGCGGTTACGGAATGACTGTTTATAATCATTTAGTTTCAGCGCTAACAGAAGCTTTTTATATCACTAACGAACAAGAAGCGCAGACGTATCTTAATGGAACAATGAAGGCAGTATGTTCCCAAGGCGGTTTAGACTATTCTGTTCTTATTGGAGATAGGGTTAACAAAGAAGCAGAAGCTTTATTTCAGGGACTCTACACTTATTTAAGCACCCCTACCAAGCCGGGTAGAAAGTAGCGCAATGGAGTAGTCTGTTAAATCTACCGTGTCGAACGCAGTAGCCGCGTTACCATTATACATTTATAAAAAAATAACTAAAATTGCTTTTAAGTTCCTTAAGAGAATATGGAAAAGAAAAATAAGTTAACTTGTAAAACGGGTTTGAAGAAAAATATTATTAAAAAAGAAGTATTTGATAGAGAAATTGCTCTTTGCAGGAAACTATCAAAAGAAAACAGAAGAAAATGCGGTTGGGGGAAATGCCAAGATTGCGGAGTAATTCCTCTTTTGTACAAATTACATAAAGGACAACTATTAGAAGATCCTGTTGAGATAACTAAAGTTAAAAACAAGTTTATTACATACAATTAAGTTGCGAATAAACTTTAGCAATTTATGAAATCGGTTGTTATTTGTGGCAGTAGGCGTTTTAAGCCGGAAATTAGAGAGTTCACAAAAAAGCTCAAAGAGTTGGGTGCCGTTGTTTACGAACCATATTTGCATCAGGGACAAGACGAGTGGGCGAGATTATCAGATGATTACAAAAAATTTGTGATTCTTGGTTTAACCCACGATCATTTTTACAAAATCAAAATGGCCGACGTTGTTTTTGTTTATAACAAAGACGGCTATTCTGGCTGCAGCACTACGCTCGAAATCGGCTATGCCGTTGCTCTAGGCAAGCCGATTTATGCGCTATCGGCTGATGAGGAGTTAAGTAGACATATTTTATTTAGAGAGATAATACAAATACCTGAAGAATTGGCGAAACGGTTGCAGTAAACCCCGCACCACGGGCTTAAGTCCTGCGGCATTAGAGTATTTCTCGCCGCGAGCCGAAAGAATTTGATTCATCCTCGTTCTAACGGGCGGGAGCACTCTCGCGGTTCGGGGTAAATTCGCAAGAAACTATATCGCCTGCCCCCAGCTTCGCTGGGGGCAGGCGTGTGTAGAAATCTTTTTGCAATTTAGTTTTTGTAGTAAGATTAGACAAAGGTCGATTTTCTATCTGTTTTAAATAGGAAAGTTCAAACAGCTTTTATGCTAAAGAAAATACTTGTAGGCGGAACTATAGTTATAGTCGTTTTGCTTATTTTAAGCACACTTCTCGTAAGTGTTAATAGTGCTCGTAATAAAGCTAAAATTCCATCGGGGTCTTACGTTGAACTGCCTTCAGATTCATATGGGTTGGGAGATCAAGATAAAAGTTCAGAACAAAATAATCTGGGAAGTAGTGCAAATAGGTTGGTTGTAAGAACAGGAAAACTTCAGATGGTAGTGAAAGATATTTCTGGCGTTGTGAACAATATAGTTCAATATGTCGAGGGCAGAGGTGGTTGGGTTGTGTCTAGTGATGTAACTAAGTTTCAAGATGTTCCAAGCGGCAGTATTGTCGTGAGGGTTCCATCTGCCAGCTTCGATGAATCAATAAATTATCTTAGAGGATTAGCTGAAAAGGTTACTCATGAATCTACTAGTGGTCAGGACATAACCGAGGAGTATACAGATTTACAATCAAGATTGAGAAACTTAGAGGCAACCGAAGCTCAACTCCTTAAGTTAATGGAAAAGTCAGGAAGCATTTCCGATATCTTATCTGTCCAGAATCAACTTACAAGTACTCGAGGCCAGATTGAACAAATAAAAGGGAGAATGCAATATCTAGAAGGAAGTGCTGAAATGGCGACTATCACTGTTAACCTTGCTCTTTCAGAAGATTTGTTGCCAATTCCACCGACGGAAAAGTGGCGGCCAGAGTATGTTTTAAAACAAGCTTGGAGAAGTCTTTTGGGTTCTTTAAAGAGTTTTTCATATTTAGCAATTTGGATTATTGTTTATGCAGTTATTTGGTTTCCAGCGATTATTATTATCCGGTTTGTGAAAAAATTCTTGAGGAGAAATAAAGCTTAATGGAACTACCCCGCCCACGGAGGGGCGGGGTATCCCTTCGGGCAAGTTCTTTCTGCGGCTTCACCCCTCCGACGTGACGCCGGAGGGTATTCTGCCGCGAAAATAAAGTTTTAAAAGTATTTGGAAGCTGCCTGCCCCCAGCAAAGCTGGGGGCAGGCTTAAATATAATAACAACAATCAATATATAATCTATATTAGTTTTACAAGGTATCGCGTTATGGTATAAATAAATATACAAGGAGGCGCGATATTATGAAAGAGAGGATAACGCTAAAAGCATACAAAGAAACATTGCAGACTCCACCAGAGCAACGGACTTTATGTTTTCTGATTCAGGGAGATGAAGTTTTACTAGGCTATAAAAAAGAAGGAGGGTTTGGCCAGGGTAAATGGGTCGGAATAGGCGGTAAGATTGAAGAACAAGATAAGGATCTTAAAGAAGCAGCCTTAAGAGAGGCAAGAGAAGAAATTGGAGTTGAACTTTCTGATTTGAGACGCGTTGCTACATTAGATTTTTATTTTCCGTATGTTGATAATCCAAAAGAGTGGAATCAGCGAGTTTGTGTGTTTATTGCGAATAATTGGAGTGGCATTTTGTCGGAATCAAGAGAAATCGTTCCGAAATGGTTTAAGATATCGGAAGTTCCATTTGATTCTATGTGGTCTGATGCGACACATTGGCTGCCGAAGGTTTTACGCGGGGAAGTGCTTTGGGGCGAGTTCAGTTTCGATACAGATTTGAATGTCGAAGAGATGAACTTTATCGAAGGATCTCCGGAGTAACAAATATTAGAGGCGAGATCCTATTAAAGGCCTTAGGGTTTTACCCTTAGGCTTATTTTTTTAAGTTTGTTTTTAAGTTAAAAATTTGATAAGATTTTAAGAATTTATGCCTAACATTAAAGACACTATTAAAATCGCTGGAGCCGGCGTTGCTGGTTTGACTACGGCAATAAATCTGGCAAAAGCAGGTTATGAAGTTGTGGTTCACGAAAAATTTCCTAGTGTCGGCGGCCATTACAAAGAAAATCCCCAACTTTTACCGAATTGGTTTATCAAAGAAGATGTTATCGAAGAATTGGAAAAGTGCAATATAAAAATAAACTGGCTTAATAAAATTGAAGAAGTTGAAATTTATTTGCCGAATCAAAAGGTTAAAATTTACGGCAGAAGCATGCCGGTTGGTTATACAGTTTTGAGGGGCGGAGAAAATTCTTTTGAAAAGGACCTTGCCAGGCAAGCTGAAGCCGTGGGGGTAAAGATAATAACAAGTTCTCCGGCAGACACAAAAAGCTCTGATTTTGATATTATTGCTACGGGATTTGGAAAACCAATTACGGTGGGGTATGGCAGAGTTTATAAAGGTAATTTCAATCCCCAAAAAGTAAAAGTTTTTTTTGGTTCAGAATATACGCCCAGCATTGGTTACGGCTATTTTTTTCCCCATACAGAAAGTACTGCAACAGTTAAGATAAGCAGGCAGTTTAACGGTGAAAGCTTTAGCTTGAAGGGGAGTTTGACGAAACTTAAGGAGAAATATCTCGTAAGTGAAATAAAGGAAGAAAACTTTTTATATGAATTCGGTTCTTTAAGAAGCTTTGATATTCCAAAGTCAGCGGTTAGAGGCAGTTCTCTTCTAGTAGGGGAGGCGGCGGGGTTTCAAGACGAGCTTTTCAGATTTGGTATGAGGTATGCGGTTTGGTCTGGATATTTTGCGGCGGAATCTATAATTAAAGGATTGAATTATGACGAATTATGGAAGGAAAAATTTATGAAAGAATTCAAAAGAACAGCCTTGACTCGCCGCGTTTTTGAAGATTTCAAGAAAAGAAAATTTAAAGCTATTGGTGATGGCTCTGATATTTATTTAGATATAGAAAAATTCAGAAAACTTTGGTTTTCTAATGCTGTTTATCTTTTATTGAAAGCCTATCCTTTGTATAAAAGCTTTGTTTTTAGACCCTTTTTTATTAAAAACGGGATTAGTCTTTTAAAAAAAACCAAAGCTATCAACGATTGAATAGTTTAATTCTGCCCCAGCACCAGAAAGCCCCGCCTTTAAAGGTGGGGCTGAGTGGAAGTTTCAGGGCTTTCGGTGCGGGGTTTCAGCCTCAGGGTCAAAGGAAGCTCCGGCCTTTAGGGCCGGGGAGGTTTCACTTGAAAAATAAGCCAAAAGGTGCTATTTTTAAAAGCAGTCCTGATTATTATTCTTAATTGCGAAGGGTGGGGTGCCAGAGCCCGGTTGAATGGGCCGCACTCGAAATGCGGTAGGGTCGCAAGACTCTCGTGAGTTCGAATCTCACCCCCACCGCTTTTTTACGGAATTGAAAAAAACCAGTGGGGTAAAGCCTTGTAGGCTCGAGTCCTGTGCCTTCCGCCTTCGGTGGGCTGGCCAACCCAAAACCGGACGGCTCGCGGGCAAAAAATTTCCTCCCCTACCCCTCCCATTTTTGTCCACTCGCCGAAAATTTTACACTCGTTTTATAGACCATAATAAAATTTTCTTAAATTTTCAACAGGATGAGTTACCAATACTTGCTCGATAAAAAAGTTTATTCCCCGAAGGGTGTAAAAAAATTATTTGGAAAAACTGTAAAAGAAGAAAAAGATGAAATAGAGAAAGTTTTAACTTTAGGGAAATATCAGAAACTGCGAGAAATGTGGTATGTTAGTTTTTTTGTATTAGCTATTAAAAATAAATATTCGGAAGAATACTATATTTGTCCTTCTGACTACCCGGACACTCATCTAATAAAAAATATTGGACCGAATCAAGAAGGTTTTCCGGTAGAGGTTATGACAATTTATGATTTTTATCAAAAAGAATTTAATGGAAATTACGACGAATTAATAGAAAAAATTTGTTTTAAAAAACAAAAAAGGGATTATGGCCGTTCTACTTTATTGTTAATAAATAGAATACAATCAAAAAGATTTAATATAACTCATTTTGCGAGATTATTAAATCAAAAAAGATTACCATTTGAAAGAATCTGGTTGGGTCTCTTCAGGGAATTTAATAAAGATTGGACCTTTTTTGACATATATCCTCTAAGTAATTTTAAAAATATTACCCAAATAAATTATAATTTTAAAGATGCTGAAAGACTATTTTTCTAGTATTGTACCACAATAATAAAGTAAATTTATGAAAAAAATTTTAAAATTAATTTTAATTATTATAGGGACAATTTTTGTGGCCGTGATTGCTTCCATCTTTATTAAAAACAATAAACCTATTGATAAAATTTGGGGAATACCTATTATTCTTATAGTTTTTATTATTTGGCGGGCTTTAGCGGTGGGGAGGGAAATAGTGGGACGGAATAAAATAGAGAAAATGTCGGAAGAAGAGCGTGAGCAATATGCGGCCAAACTTCAAAAAATCTTACTTACCTCTTTTAGAAAAGAATCGAAAATTAAAAAAATAATTGGCCTAATCGTAAGTATAATCGCAATTGGAGTTTTGGCTTCCCTTGTTATCTGGTTGATATATTTATTATTTATTCAAAAAGGTTTGTAGTTTTTATTAGTAAGAAAATTATTTTAATAAATCTACGAAGTATTCAAGGATAACAACGGGTGGGTAAGAATTATTTAGATTATGGTCACAATCAAAGTAATTATTTTCGTTTATATTTTGATCGGAATTTTCAGGGCTATATTACTTTTCTTACAACCTCCTACCAATCGACCCATTGCCGTTGTTAAACTGAAATTAAGTTATATTTTATTTGGTATAATAATGTGGTTTCCTTTATTGGTATTAAGGATTATAAATTATGGGATAAAAACAACATGGAGGTGGGAGATCAAAACAATAAAGAATGTATTTACAAGATGAAGTAAATAAATCTATGAAAGAAAAAAATAAAAGATTCTGTCTATTTTGTGGTTATGAATTAGTTTTAAAAGATTATGGCGAGCCAGAAATGAAAGATTGTTATTTATCTAATGAGGAATTTTTAGAAAAAAATAAAAAACCAGGAAAGTGCAGAAGAAAACATTATTGTTACGGATGTAAAAAGTTTATTGATTAATTACAAGCGGATAAGTGATCTAGACCGAGGCGCATTATTTAAGGGGGTAGAAAATGAGCGGAATCCTCCTTAAAGTTTCGGTTCCAGACCGATACACACCCTTGAATAAAAATAAATATGTTTAAAAAAATTTTTAAAAGTAGTAGATAAAAATAGAAATAATTTCTAAATAACATGGTGAATTTATCTAAAATAAATTGGTTGACTATAGTTTTGGTTATAGCAATTTGCATTGCTGGCATTTTCGTTTACCAATGGTGGCAGGTGAAAGGAGAATTGGCAAGGCAAATTGGACAGAATGAGAATTTAATGAAACAGGTAGATGAATTGCAAAAAGAGATTAAGCAATTGAAGACTGCCGAAAAAAAGATTACAGAAGAAACTGCCGAATGGAAAACTTATAGGAATGAAAAGCAGGGTTTTGAAATAAAACTTCCTCTTGTGGGGGAATGGGATTATGATATTAGGATAGATAGAATAAATGAGGGAGAAATCCCTGCTTTTGATGCTCTTTTTAGGACATCAGGAGAAAAAAGTTATCTTGATTTTAGTATAAGAATAAATTTATTTTCAGAAGTTACTCCTCTACTTATTCCCTCAGGGCTTTTTTGTAGCAAAAGCCAAGAGACACAAATGTGGAACAATAAAATTTCCCAAGAAATACATTCTACTTATGATTCAAAGATTAGAGTTGATAAGAGTACTTGCGATCCATCGTTAGATAAATATCTATTAGATGAACACACAATCATATCTCGGCTTTGTCTAAGTAAAGATTTGAAGGTATATGATGCTAAATTAGGAAGGAATGGGGAATATTTCTTTTATTGTACAGGGGAAGAACCTTTATATTATTTTTCTTTACGTTGTAAGGGGGAAATCTGGACAGGAAAAGAAGGAAGAGATAAATGTGCTGAATTATTTAATCAGATAATTTCTACTTTTACATTTATTGAAAAGAATTGACTAAAATAAAATCAAAATGCGTTTTACCCTTCATCAAAATTTGGGTGAAGGGGGTAAAGGTTGAAAAGCTCAAGAAAAATAATAATTAGAATTAAAAGAAAATATGAAAAAGAAATTTATAGTAAGTTCAATATTGATTACAGCATGTTTGTTGATTTTTGGTGGAGTGTTGCCTGCCTTGGCTACAGTAGAAACTGGCTGGCCGGCTGGAAAAGCAAATATTTGTAAAAATCCCACAGATGGATTTATTGATTTTGAAGAAGGAACTGATGAGGCAGTGATTTTAAGCACCATCCCCGGGGTAAAGTTCACTACTACTTACGGGATTGACTGGAGATATGGTGATATCCGAACCGGGAAATACAATGTTTATCCCTATGGCGGCCAAGCGTATGAGACCAATGGCAATTTCTTTGCCTGGTTAGGGGTGACTGGAGATACTGGTCGGATTGACTTTACCGAAGGGACCGCCACTTACTTGAGTGTTTTAACCAGCACCTATTCTGGATTAACCTTGGAGGCTTATGATACTAATGGCAATCTGATAGCTACCAGTGGCTGGGCTGCTAATAACCTTTGGACTAGAACTTTCACCCGCCTGACCGTAGAAGCTCCTCCAGGTAAAACCATAGCTTATGTAATGGTCCACGACTGGGGAAATTACTGGCTGATTGATGATCTTTGTACTGATGCGCCGGGTGTTCCTCCGGTTTATAAACAAGTAGCGGAACTTACAAAAGAAGTTATCGATGCTAATTACCTATGGGGAGGCAAGGGCTATTATTATGGGATTAACAGATTTACTACATCTCAAGAAGTCTTAGAACAAGGATATAATTATTATAATCCGATATTAAAGAAAATAGATTTTGGAAAGGGCCTCGATTGTTCAGGACTGAGTTTTTGGTCGTATAATCGAACTTATTCTGGAGGAGAAACAATTACATGGGACACGTGTGTTAAAGAGAAAAAATGTCCTTTATATTACGAAGGTGCTGATGGCCAATATACAGGGAACACAAAAAGAATAAAAAAAGATGAATTAAGAAGCGGCGATTTGCTTTTCTTTGATGTTTGTGTTACTAAGACGGGTAAATGTGATATCTCCAAAAAGGTGAATGATAATATTGTAGACCATGTAGCAATGTATATCGGCCCTTTCACCTATGAAGGTAAAGAATTCAATACTATTCATGCTAGTGGCTTTACAGGTACCGTCACACCAGCTTATTACAATTCCGAAACCGAAGAACTTCTGACTATAAAACCAACCGGTATAAACCAATTTCTCAAAGTTTATGATTATGGAAGGGTGGCGGAATTTAAGTTAGCAATGGAAATTTTAGGCAACTCACCCGTTAATTTAATTGTGATCGATCCCGACGGACAAACAGTGGATATAACAAATAGTTTGCTTACCGAAGATGGATACACCCAAGAAGTAGACGGAATGTATTATATGATTCGTGATGTTGATGGAGATGGAGATCTTGAAGACGTTGTTGCCGTTCCGGAAAGGAAACTAGGCAATTATTTAATTCAGGTAGTCCCAGAACCAGATGCTTTGCCTACTGATACTTATAGTCTTGAAGTGATAGCCAATGGCCAAACCATTGTTTTAGCCGAAGATGTTCCAATTAGTGATATTCCAAGAACCCCCTATATAATCAGATCAACTGAAACAGAGATAATTCCAATAATTCCTGCGTTTGTTGATTTTGATCCTGACACCCTAAATCTAAAGAGTAAAGGACAATGGGTAACAAGCTATATTGAATTACCGGCAGGTTATGACATTAATACGATTGATTTAGAGAGTATTAGACTAAATGATCAAATCCCTATTGAACCAGAGCCAACCGAAATCGGTGATTACGATGAAAATGGGATCCCTGATTTGATGGTCAAATTTGATAGATTAGATGTCCAGAGTATTTTGGAAGTTGGAGACGAAGCGAAGATAACGATTACTGGTGAGTTAATCAATGGAAAACCATTTGAAGGAAGCGATATTATTAAGAGTAATAGACAAAGGTAAAAAGTAAAATAACGGCTTTATTTTTGTAGCTCTTGAAAACCGCCCTAATAAAGGGCGGTTTTCAGATTGCATCCTATCTACTTTTCTATGTCTAGGTTCAGATACATATGATACACCCTTAGGTTTGTAATACGATAACGTTTTTTGTGGGAATTCGACTATTTTGGAGCTTCAAGAGATACTCTGAAGGAGTTAGGTAATCAAGAGCTTGGTGA
>Ga0210019_1002848_pt1 | contig 16328 bp, 16 predicted proteins | sample CryGeyCG2114_020_2_FD_183969 | JGI IMG/M metagenome (GOLD analysis project Ga0210019, IMG submission 183969) | Groundwater microbial communities from aquifer - Crystal Geyser CG11_big_fil_rev_8/21/14_0.20 (SPAdes) (version 2) | ecosystem: Environmental > Aquatic > Deep subsurface > Groundwater ...
CAACTGGACTTCGTTCCATGGCTTAACCCCGGGGTAAACTCTCAAACAGAGCTCTGTAATTTCAGAAAAATCTTCAGATTTGACAGGGCGTACAAAAATCATATTAATAACTCACAATACAACAGTTTCGACAGTCTTAACTGCCTCATCTGTTCCTGAGCTGTCAATCAAAGGAAGTACGGTTCCATAAGTACGCGCCTTTTCAATTAACCTGAGGTCCAGCTCTCCAATAATAAGACTCTCTTGGTTGGGAATTCCCTCGGCCAAAATTCCGTCCCGAGCAAAGGGAAAATCGGATGGCGTCAAAATCGACGCTTGGCCATAGTTCAATGAAACCGCCGGGACGTTTGGAAGTGAGCCAACCGTTGAGGATTGCATGACATAAAGTTGGTTCTCAATACATCGAGCTTGGGCACAATAACGTACCCTTAAAAATCCTTGCCTCTCATCTGTGCAGCTTGGCACCGTGAGTATTTGAGCGCCCAATCGAGCGGCAACTCGTGCGAGTTCTGGGAACTCGACGTCATAGCAAATGTTAATCGCCATTTTTCCAAAATCGGTCTCAAAAATTTTTAGTTTTTGGTCGGAATTGACAAGCCACTCTTCCTTCTCAAAGCGGGTCATATGCAGTTTCCCTTGGTAAGCATGATCCCCTTTTGGCCCGAAGAAATAGGAACGATTTCTCACATCTCCAGCGTCATTAAGCTGAGCAAATGTGCCTGCGACGATGTAAAGCTGATGCTTCTTCGATAGGTCCGCAAAAAGTGAAATTAGATTTTCGACTTGATTAGAGAGTTCTCTGATTTGTAAGTCGATTTTTCGACGAACATCTCCAAGCGTTAATAGCTGAACACTAAAATATTCAGGAAAGACTAAAAGGCGACATTTATAGTCGGCGGCAGTCTCAACCAACCCGACCACTTGACTTCTAAATTCGTCAAAGGATTTAACGGGACGAATGAAGTACTGAAGAGTTCCGACGCGAATTCGATCCATCGTTATAGCTTATCCAAGGCCTTGTTAAGTTCCAAGGGGCGATGCTCCAAAATATCAAATGTTTGTCGCGAAAGTTGAAGTTCGGAGGCTGAACCGCTATGATAGCAAGAATTACATGGGACGCCAGTGGTTACATTCAAAACGTATGGTGGCGGGATTAAAAAAGGGTCGCGCGACAAGCAAGATCGTTCGTGAAATTTCGGTTGCGGCTAAAATGGGCGGTGCTGATCCCGCCATGAATCCGCGTCTCTTCGCCGCTGTCGAAAAAGCAAAAAAGGAAAGTGTGCCACGCGATACGATTGAGCGAGCTATTCGAAAGGGGGCTGGACTTGATAATGAAAAAATGGCCATGGACCATATCGTCTATGAGGGGTATGCGCCGCACAAAGTTCCTGTTATCATCGAGGCCTATACGGATAATGTGAATCGAACGGCACCCGAACTTCGCGTGCTCTTTCGGAAGGGTCAGCTCGGAGTTTCTGGCAGCAATAAATTTTTATTTGACCATGTCGGATTGGTAGAGGCCTATCATGAAAACAAAGAAATCGACCGGGAGGCCGCGGCCATTGAGGCTGGGGCTAATGACTTTAGTGCAGTAAATAGCGAGCAGAACGACGATCTTCCGGTGGGTGTTGTTGGAACGAGATTTGTTTGTGATCCGGCGGATGTTCACAAGGTTTCTTCATGGTTAAAGGAAAATTCGTGGAGCGTCGTCACGGCTGAACTTGCCTATCTAGCCAAACAAAATGTAAGCCTCTCCGACGAGCAAAAAGCTGAGGTCGGTGAGTTCTTACAAGCTCTTGACGATCACGATGATGTTCATCGTGTATGGGCAGCCATTGAATAGCCGTTTTGCATACGTTTTATTATTTTTCCAACTGTCGGCTGGTGAGTTCCCCTTCCCAGCGAGTTATGGCCCCGATTAGATTGCCAGAAACTTGAATGGGTCCTCGTTCCGTTTCAAATTCGATTTCGATATCAAATTCCAGAAAGGGCGTGTCGGTCGTGTTAAGGACCTCGTAAGTCGACAGTCCTCGAATGCGTACAGGTTTTTCTTGTATCTGAATTTTTCGAATAATGATTTTTGCCCGCTTTGCTTCGATCCATTGCTTCGCGCTCTGATTTTGTTCCAAATCAAATGTGAGGCTGGAAGCTATATCGACAGATTCTTCTGCAAGCTGGCTCTGAGCAGGAGTTGATTTACTGGTGCTAATATTTTGTTGTTGAAGCCAGCTTCGAAATTTCTCGAAATCGATTTGCAAATCAAAGTCGCTGGTTTTCAAAACCTCGATTCGGGTGGAGTATTTCTCTGGAGCGCGATGGATAATTTTGCCAGAGCCCGCCTTATTGTAAAGATCCCGGGTGGATGTCGCCTCTGGAAGTTTTTACCAGCTGTAAAGGACTCTCTTTTCCTAATCTGGGGTTTTTGGAACCTTAACTGGGATATTTAAGCGCATCTTGGGCTGCTATTGCCCAATATTTTCAGCTATTTATCGCTGTGATTATAGGTGTGTTTTTAGGTACAAGACTTGCTATCGATAGGCAAGGAGGTCGTTTTGCAAGGGGTTTTTAAAAGGATGTTGTTTAGATTTATCGTGCTCGGTGCAGGTTTTGCATCGCATCCGACGATTCTACAGGCTCAAACGGCTGCCGATTTAGAGTTTAATTTAAGCAAAGAGTTGCAAGATGTTTTGTCCCACTGGGACGGGGATGAAAAAACGAGTCTTGCGAGCCGTCGCGCCGCGCTAGCTCAGCGCCTGATTTTTTTAGTGGGAGAAAAGTACCGATCTGGTGAGTTCAGGGAGAATGAAGTGATCAAGAATCATTTCAATCTACCAGAGGATCGTCGATCGGTAGTTGCGATTTTTAGAGAGGTTTTGAAAACCGAAATGGGTCGTGATCCCCTGTTGATGGGCTTGTATGAGCGTGCATTAGGAAAGGCGAATGAGTTTAGGCGGCTTCAGGGAGCTTCGGAGCAAAGCCAAATCGCTCGGAAAGATATTGTCTATGATCTTCAAGCAACCGCGTTGAGTCTTGCAGCAGCTGGAATTACCGATAGATCAGAAATCTCGAAATGGGTGCGAGACGAAAGCCTTCACACCCACGGGGACCTCGGACTGGCTTCAGTCGCTGGTTTGGACATCGATCCTGGACATCAAGAAAACTTTGCGAAAATAGGAACCAATTTCAAAATTCCCTATGGAGATGAATTTTGGTTGGAATGGCCGATTGTTCAAGGTCCAACGCTAGCTCCCGGTGAGACTCGGATAGATTTTTTGAAACGAACACGAGTCAGTCGTGAAACGGGATTGTTGGAGTCACTGCTGGCCGTCAACCAGAAAGAAAGCGAAACGCTCTGGGATGTGGCACGAAGAATAATTCATCAGTTAAGTTGGCCGGAAGGACTTCGTGGGTTATCAAAAGACGAGAAAATATCGGTTTTGGTTGGCGTTCTAAGAGAGCCCACCGATGATCAAGTAGCTTTCTCAAAAAATTTACAAATGAATTTGCCACCTAAGCTAAAGTTAGGCTCAGACGAGACTGAAACGTTTCGATTGGGTTTAGTCGATCAATTTTATGATTCAGCCATAGGCTTGCTGACGAAACCCGCAGATCAAGCTTTATCGCCGCGACTCAAACATAGAGTTGACGCGGATGCCGAGAGCGATCTGAATGTTGATCCGAGCGACTCGACGGGGCAACGTAATAGATTGGCGGCGCACTTAAATGAGCTTGTCCGTACGGATTATTCGCTTTCGGGATTGAAGCCACTGGGTACGAGTGGAGAGATTGATTCCTATTTCGAAAATATTATTCGCCGCTCCAACATTCCTCCCTTGGTTCGAAACCGGACGTTAGTAATTGAAGAGGCGGAAAAAAATTCTGGCAAAAGCCTGAGCCCTTCCGAGCGTGAGCAGTTGGTTGCTGCGAATGCGAGCTTGATTCGTCGCCTAGTGGAACGATCGGACGATATGTCCATGGCCTTTGTTATTTCAAATGTTCCTCAAATTTCACGAGTTTTTGCTAGGGCTGAAGTACTCCATCAGAACGGACTGGCGCCGCTTGAACGATTCAATCGACTGGCACCTCGACTCGATACATTCTTCGGGGATCCTCCGAAACCTGTGACTTCCTTGCATGAAAGTCCATTCGCTTCAGCTACAGGAGGAATTCAGGAGTTGCCCACGGCTTCTCGGGCGGGACGCTCCCGATCTTCGACAAATTACCTATCGAACTACGCAGATCTTCTAGATTTTCTTAGCGCGTATCTGTCGCGGCGCGATCTCCTCGACGACCCACTCGCTCTTGAAATGTTGAGAATTGTTGATATAGCTCAAAAGAATTTTCGATTTCCTATAATCAACAACGAATCAGACTGGGCCCTGGCTAGTCGTATCTTTCGTGTTGCGATTGGAATTGTAAAAGTAAATGATGAGTTTTTAAGAGGACAGAGAGATAGTTGGGCACAACAAATAAATCAAGTGCTGGGAAGGTCTCTTGATGATGAAGAAAGAGCGGACTTGGACGAGTTTTTGAGGAATGTTCAATCGATCGTTATGCCTAGAATGATTTTGGGTTCATCGGATAGTTTTAGACGATTAGCTATTAAGGGGATTCAGAGTTCAAAGAGACAAATTGTGGGCCAACTTGGATTGGAATTTTACGAAGTTGAAAGGATACTTGGCCTGCCTAGTACGGAACGATGCCCGCCCCTATTCAAATCTCTTACGGGAAGGTAATCCCCTCTTGCTATAGGCTTCAAAGAGACAATTTCATTTAATAGCTGGCGCAGCTCCCCTTTCTGGCAGTTAGGTCTTTGACTAGCCTAAGTCAGATGATTAAATAAGGGAAATATCATATCATTTCTGTGGAGGATATATATGCCGCTCAAGGGGCCACAAGACATTCCCGATTCTATTCGTCATCAACTAAGCCAAAGTGAGCAAAGCATTTTTTTGGAAGCCTACAACAATGCTTGGAATGAAGCTCAATCGGAAGGTGATGCGAAGGAGCGAAGAGATCGAGCGATTCAGATTGCGTTACAAGCCGCTCATTGGCTCAAAAGCTAGTCGGCAAAATCAATTTAAATTCACTTCCCTCTCTTAGTTTCGATGAGACTTCAATGCGACCCTGGTGGCTTTCTACGATGTCTTTCGCAATCTTCAATCCCAATCCGTAGCCGATCGAATTCGAATCTAGCGCGTTATCCCCTCTGCCGAAAAGTTCAAATATTCTTCCTAGATTCTCTTGAGGAATTCCAATGCCATTATCTCTGATTGCAATGACTACGTTGTGAAATGGCCCATCACTATCGAGCCTAAGGCTCATCACAACTTTTGCAGAGTTTGGCTTGGAATATTTGAACGCATTGATCATGAGATTTACAATTGCTTGTTCCATACGAGAAGCGTCCCAGTAAACCTCCTCTTTGATTGAAGGAAAATCTGTCCGAAACTCAATATTCGGATAGCTTTGAATCTGCGGCTGAAGATTTTCACAAACTGATTCAATGAATTTGATTAAATCAATTCGCTTTCTTAGTATCTGCGGCCGTTGTCCTTCATGGACCAAGCTATTAAGAAGATCTCGACTGAGGAAATCCATTCGTCGAATCTGATCATTTATTTTGATAATCCTTGACGCGGCCGTCTCATCTAATTGATTTGATTCCTCCAAATGCATTCTTAGCATATCCAGACAGGCTCTAATTGACATCATGGGACTTCGAAGCTCGTGTGACACGAATGCCATGACTTGATTTTTGTGCTTGTCGCTTTCATTTCGAAGTCGCTCAAGTTCTGTCTCCCGCGCGCGTTGCTCTGTTACATCCTCGCCAATTGATGTTTTTCCAATGATTTCATTGTTCTGATTTCTATAGGGTCCGGTTACCCAATGAATGGTTTTTGTCTCTCCAGACTTCGTTTTGATTGAATATTCCTGCGTAGCATTGTGAGAGCAGCTTGATGGATCGACATGAAGAAGCTTAAACCAGTTTTTTCCCAACAGATCTTTGCGAGCGTAGCCAGTAACTTCTAGAAGGCGCGAATTGCAATACATGATATGTCCCGAATTATTCAATCCGATAGCCATCATTTTAGTATTTTCAAGAAATTGAGAAATTCTCTCTTCCGCCACTCTCAAGGCTCGCTCTGTACGACGCTGGTGAGTGATGTCTCTCCTTACAGCGAGATAACCCGTCATTTTCCCATCAGACCTGTGGACGGCTGTTATCAAGCTTTGGACCCAATAGATGCTCCCATCTTTGGCGCGATTGCGGATATCACCCGACCAAGTCTTGCCAGCCGCAAGCGATTTCCAGAGCTCTCTGAAAAACTCTTTCGAATGAAACCCAGAATTGAGAATGCGATGGTCTTGGCCAATCAGCTCTTCGCGTGAGTACTTTGAAATCTCACACAGCCGATCGTTTACGTAGGTCATTCGGCCGTTTAGATCCGTCTCGGCAATAATATCAAAATCGCCGATAAGCTTAGCTTGAGCCTGAATACTCTCCAATCCTCTCTCAGCCATCAAGCCGAGGGTCGATTGCTTCATAAACCTGGGGGTTAGCATGTCTTAAATTTCTTTGCACGTATGAAATCCCCTGCTAAGGGTCGATTCTACAGCTTACTGTACCCCAATCTTAGGTAATGAGGTGTTCAAATGCTTGAATTAAAAGGCAAATTGCAGGGAAAAGTTCTGATAGTCGAAGACGATGAAACTACTGGCCCTTGGCTTGTTAAGCGCCTTGGTAAAGTTGGACTCGATGTCGTTCTTGTTAAGACTAAGGAGGAGGCGCTTAGAGAGTTTGAGTCGAAGGTCTTTCACGCGGTTGTTACGGATATTTATCTAGATGGAGATAAAAATAAACAGGCTGGCCTTGATATTCTTAAAGTTGTTGGAACCACAGGTACGCCATTGGTCATCATGACAAGCGCCGCAGATTTAGAGATAGCACGTGAAGGAATTAATTTAGGCGCGGCTCATCTTCTTGAGAAGCCATTTGAAGTAGAACAGCTCATTGCGGTATTGGAAAAACTTTGGACCGAGCCAAGAGGCTTGGGAGCCATATTAGATAGATTTTTAGATTTGAATTCTTTGACCAATAAAGAAAAGGAAATCGTTCGTCTTATGATGAAAGGCTTGTCGAATCGTGAAATTGCCGATGTTTCAAAAAATACGGAAAAGACAATTAAATATCACTTCACGACAATCTTTGAGAAGTGCGGTGTTGGGAGCCGAACGGAACTCTTTAACTCCGTGTTTCCGACCTGAGACTCCTACCCTGACTTAAGTACCACTCTAGACTTCCGTCTGATTCAGCTTAAGAGCTGAGGGTTTAGCTTTGCCCCAGGTTAAGTCTCACAAACTGAAAATGGTTAAGAAGGTAAGTAAGAGAGAGGAATAAATAATTATGGCGCTCGTTAAATTTCCATGGGCTGATGAGTCGAGAATCTCGCAAAGATTTGAGCGTCCCTTTCATTCGCTTCAACACAAAAAGCATTTTGAAAAAGAAGAAAAGGAAGAGGACATGTTACGTTATGAACGTCAATATGGATCATTTTATCGGAGCATTCCTTTCCCTGTTCAAATTGACGATTCGAAATTGAAGGCCAAACTAAAAGATGGTGTCCTCAAAATCACTCTCCCCAAGACACCAGCTGCGATTGCAAAATCGAAGAACATACAGATAGAGAAAGCCTAAAGAATACCCTCAACCCCAAAAACGGCCTTCATAAAAGGGAGCTTCTAGCCGAAGCTCCCTTTTCCTTTTTTGAGCGCTTTGATTAGGCTATGAAAAGCATTGAAATTTGTAGCGTCTAAAATATTTACATAATACCGTGCAGGAATTTATTGCGAGGAAAGTAAGAATGAAGGCTGGCTCAGCCCTGGTTGAGGTTACAAAGGCAAGTGGTTTCTTGGAGGCTTATACAGCGGAAAAGTTGCGAGAGTCGTTGAGACGTTCTGGAGCTTCTTCAAAGCTGATTGACGAAGTTATTTCGCAGGTTCGGCGAAGAATTTATTCGGGCATGCCAACGGCTGAAATTTTCAGGCTTTCATTTAAGATTCTTAAGAAACGGGCGAGACATTTGGCCGCACGTTACAATCTCAAGCGAGCACTTTTGAATCTAGGGCCAGCAGGGTTTCCATTCGAACAGTTTATTGCCAGGCTTTTTGAAAAGTCAGGCTATCAGACGAGTACGAATTTGCATCTTGCGGGTAAATGCGTTGAGCATGAGGTGGATGTTTCAGCGCACACTCAAGAGACGACTACTCTTTGTGAGTGCAAATTTAAGAACAGTCAGGGAATAAAGGTCGATCTTAAGACTGTCTTGTATGTGTACGCTAGAGCCCTCGATCTTGATTGCGTAAGTAGTTCTGGCCGCGATTTTATTTTGGTGACCAATGCCAATTTTACCACGGAAGCCATTAGATATACAAAATGCGTGGACCTTAAGATTATGGGCTGGGCGGTTCCTCCGGCGGATTCTTTGCGTTCAAAAATGGAGCGCTATCGACTGTTTCCTGTCACCTGCTTGACTGGCCTGAAGCGAAGTGACTTTGAATCTTTGATTCGTGAAGGCTTTGTTGATATCGAGAGTTTTGTAAAAGGCAGAATGTCTATTCAAAAATCTAGACTGGGAAATCGTAGGGTTATGGCGGCTTTGACGGAGGCTAGTAAACTTCTAGAAAGTCTTTAGTTTATTCAGGTCTTAGCCAGTGACAGTTGTAACCGGCGGGATTTTTTTGCAGATAGTCTTGGTGGTAGTCTTCAGCTTCGTAAAACTCTGAGGCTGGTGTAATTTCTGTTACCACTGGGGAGTTCCAGCTTCCAGATTGATCGATCTCGATTCGGATTCTTTCGGCAGATTTCTGTTGTTCGGGGGAAGTGTAAAAAATGGCCGAACGATATTGAGTCCCCACATCATTCTCTTGACGATTAAGAGTCGTGGGATTGTGAAGCCTAAAAAATAATCGCAATAGATCTTCATAAGATAGAATGGATGGATCAAAGTTGATCTCGACAGCTTCGGCATGGCCTGTCTGCCCAGTTTTCACTTCGTCGTAGGTCGGATCGAGAGTGCTACCGCCCGTATAGCCTACCCTAGTTTCAATCACGCCTTCTTGCTGCCTCAGGATTTGCTGCGCCCCCCAAAAGCAGCCCCCCGCTACTATGGCTTTTTCTGTCTTCGATTCCATTTCAGATAGCCTATTCTAAGCGCGGCTAACGTATTCACCCGACTCCGTATTTACGATGATGGAGTCGCCAGAATTCACAAATGGTGGCACCCCTACCGTAATCCCCGTTTCCAGCTTAGCTGGTTTCATCACATTTGTAGCCGTGGCATTTTTTATACCAGGCTCAGTTTCGACAACTTTTAAAACAACCTTCTGAGGAATTTCTACAGTGATGGGTCGCCCATCAACGAATGCAACTTCGATTTGGGTGTTTGGCAAAACATAACCCATTAAGTCCTTGATCATATCGGCATTGAGATGTGTCTGCTCGTAGGTTTCGGAATTCATGAAAACGTAAAACTCATTTTCTTGATAAAGATATTCCATTTTTGCGTAATCTACGTCTAGTTTCTCTACGTCATCATCAGCCCGAAACCTGTTGTTATAGTTCGTGCCTTTTTCAATATCTTTCATTTCGACCTGCATCATCGCCCGAAGGTTGCCCGGCGTATGATGGACAGAAGACATGACTCGACAGATTTTACCCTGGTAGCGGATCACATGCCCCTTCCGAACGTCTGTAGCTTTCATAAGCTACGAAGCTGCAGAAGCCTTGCGAACAAGTCAAGATTAGGAATAAAAAGATTTTTCGCTATAATAGAGGCATTAAACAGCGACTCTTAGCAATCATAGCGTGGAGCATTAGCTTATGTATAAAAAACTCAAAGATGCGATCGTAAAATGGCTCTTTCATTGGGAAACCAAACCACCGGAAATTGAAGCATTGAAGAGTGTAAAATCGGCAAGAGATTTGCGATTTTTGGTCGGGCGGGATTCAAGATTTAAGGAGTTTCGTCGCGTTGTCAGGATCTGCTTCGAGTATATCCGAGGCTTTCGAAGCCTTCATTATGTAGGTCCATGTGTGACCGTCTTCGGTTCGGCTCGGATCCTGGAGGGTCAAAGATACTACGAATTGACTCGTCGAATTGGTGCCAGACTTGCTCATTCTGGCTTTGCTGTTATGACGGGAGGGGGGCCTGGTCTTATGGAAGCCGCTAACCGAGGGGCTTTTGAAGCCGGGGGTGTATCTGTCGGTTGTAATATTATTTTGCCCGAAGAACAGAAACCAAATCCCTATATCAGTCGAATGGTAACCTTTTATTACTTCTTTGTTCGCAAGGTGATGCTTGTAAAATACTCTCTGGCCTACATTATTATGCCTGGAGGCTTTGGAACTTTGGACGAGTTGGCCGAAGCGGTAACTTTGATTCAAACAGGTCGCCTGAGGCACTTTCCTATAATCTTGGTGGGTCGAGAATATTGGGAGCCTTTTTTAAAATGGATACGGGATCAAATGTTTAAGGAAGGTACAGTGCGTCCTGATGAATTCAATATCCTATCAATTGTTGATACAGAGGATGAAATGATGGATGTAATCGACGCCCGCGTTTGGAAGCTTCGACTGGAATATCAAGAGAATTTGCGGGCCAGAGCTTAGTCTTTGAAGGTGTCTTCACCAAAGTGAACGAGCTCGACGAAGTCTGCTTCGGTTAAGATGCCAAGACCTTCATGCCGAAGCCTCCGCTTGATTGATCGCTTGCTCTGTTGGGCCTGAAGCGGGAAACTTGCGGCGTTCCAGGTAGAAGAGAACAGCAAAGGTTACACAAGAAAAGCTCACGACCGTAAAAACAATCTCCGACAGTCTTTCGGTGCCCTCGATTCCCATTTGAAGTGGCATCGTCGCCAAAACACCCGCCGCCAAACCACGCGGCAGGCAGATTTTTGCCAATTTTTGAGTTCGTTCATCAAATTCGGATCCCTTTAGGGCCAGACTAACTGCAGGAAAGCGTATCAGAGCAATAAGTCCTGTCAGGAGTACAGCCATGACAAGGCTAGCGATAGAAAAATTAAACATGACGCCAATCAGAATAAAAAAGAAGGTTTTTACAAGAAAGGAAATCTGCGAATGCATGGTTTTTAAATCATGATCTAAATCGCGCTGGCCTTTGAAGCGAAGTACTTTTCCAAGAAATCTCGAATTGCCCACAATAATGCTAAACAATAAAACGGCGAAAGCAGGGCTTCCACCTAAATTTTTGGTAAGAAGGTAAAGCAAAAATAAAAACATAATTGTCGTCGGATAATTATAGGGTCCCTTTAGAAAAGGCAGAATAATTAACCATAGAACTCCCGAAAGAGCGCCAGCGATAAATCCGACTCCGATCGTCTGACTAAAAAGTTTAGTGATCTGAGTTGTATCTAATCCATTGGAGTGCATATTGAGAGCTAGAGTAATGACAAGGCTCGTGCCCACGATGCAAAGGGCGTCCGTGATCGCGGACTCCATAGACACTAGATTGGCCGCGGTATCATTCACCTTAGCAAGTTGCATGGTTGGCATAATCACGATTGAACTAGAACCACCCAAAATACATCCCAAGGTTAAGGCTTTGGTCCAAGTCCACTCGGGTAAGAGTCCCCCAAAGAGAACGCCCGCCCAGCTAGCCAAAGCCACGATGAGGGTTGAAGCCGTAAAAGTCGCTAGGGCCAGCAAGGTTGAGCGCCCAACTGTAGAGCGAAGACTGCCGAGCCTTAGTTTCGATCCGCCATCAAACAGAATGACTATAAGTGCTACAGGAGCAAAATACGGCAATAGAAGACTAAGTCGGTTAGCGTCCACCCATCCAAAAATGGGCCCAGCAACAATGCCGATAAGAATTAGCCATAAGCCATCGGGAATCTGAGTTCGTCTAAACAAAATTTCGGAGGCCATGCCCGAAGCAAAAAAGGCGATGACAGCAATAATGAATTGGTCTTCTTGATCCATTGCAGGAAACTCTAGCTGTTTTGAAAGAAACTCAGAACGAAGAAAACGAGCAAAATTCGCTTTCCTTTCCTCGCTGAAGGCTCTAGCGGTGGCCTGCCATGAAATTTGCTCGAATTAACCTACGAAAAAAGTCACTTTCTGGGATTCTAGGCCGTCATCCTTGGATTCGTCATGATCATATCTTAACGGACCAAGAGCTCCCTAGTAAGGCCACCGTCGTCGATCTATTTGTTGAAGATAAGGCCATGGCACGTGCCTTCTATAACCCTGCAAGTCGCCTAAGTTTACGTATTTTAAGCTTGGACCCTGATCAAAAAATAGATGCTAGTTTCATTCGGCTACGTTTGCAGGAAGCTGTTAAGTGGCGTTCGGATCTCAATCTAAATTCCAACGCCTATCGTCTCTTTCACTCTGAGTCGGATGGCCTGCCTGGTTTGATCGTGGATCTTTTCAATGATGTTGTTGTCGTTCAAGTCTCAAGTCTTTTTATACATGAGCAGATAGAATTAGTTTGTGAAGACCTAAAAAACATGCTTCCCGGAAAACATCTTCGACTTAACTATGATCATCACTTCGTCGAAAGAGAGGGAATCGATCTAGCGACACTAGCTCAGACGGCTTCCGATATAGAGTCCACGACCATTACCGAGAATGGTCTGCAATATCATATAGACTTTACGGATGCGCAAAAAACGGGCTTCTTTTTGGATCAGCGTGATAATCGGAGCTTCCTACGAGATTTTGTAGAATCAAAACGTGTCTTGGATCTTTGCTCCTATTCTGGTGGTTTTGCGATCAATGCCTCGAAATTTGGCGCCGGCCGAGTTGCCGCGGTCGACTCCTCTGAATCTGCGATTGAAGCAGGGAAAATCAATGCGCAGTTAAATGCTTGCGATCGGATTGAATGGATCAAGGCTGATGCTTTAGAATTTTTACAAGCTACTCAGGATCAGTATGATCTCATCGTCTTGGACCCTCCTAAGCTAATTCCTTCTCTGAAACATAAGATGAAGGGAATGCGAAAGTATTTTCAGTTTAATCAGCAAGCGATTCGTCATATCGCCCCAAATGGAATCTTGCTATCCTGCAGCTGCTCTGGAGCTTTGAGTCTCCACGAATTCAGGGGAATTATTCAAGCGGCTGCTCGTAAGGAGCGAAGAGATTTTCAAATATTTAAATCGAATGCACAGGCGCCCGATCACCCCGTGCGTTTGGGGTTTCCAGAGTCGGAATATTTCAAATCCATATGGCTTCGTGCCATCAACTTTTGAAGCTCTATAAGAAAGCTATGAGGACTCCGGTGATGGCAATAAGCACGCCCACTAAGCGCTTCCCAGACAGAGCTATTTCTAAAACAAAATAGTCCCACATAAAGCTAAAAAAAATCTGAGAGACGACAATAAGTAAGAAAACCTTTAGCGCTGCCAATCGACTCATAGCCCAAGGAATTCCTGCAACAATTGTGAATCCACAAAGACCGGGCAGAATAATTCGCCATCCAAGTTGAGAGATTTGACTCCACTCGAACGGACGAGTAGCGAGAGAAGCGGGCAATATCTGAGGAAAGGATCGCGCCAATAAATAAACAAGGGTTGAGATGATAAGTACAACGAAGGAATTGATAAGGATTGCTAAGTTAAGATCTAGCACTTGGCCAACTCGCCGATTAAAGGCTCCCTGAATAACCGTGGCCAAGCCGATCGTCGCTGCCAACAGGATAAAAAATATCGACTCCATCTCTAACATAAGGATATTCGAAATGATTTTGAAAGCGCGAGAAGATTCTTAGCCAATACTTAAATGGGCCTTGTAGCGCGAGAGTTGTTCTGAATACAACGTCATTTCAGGAACTTATGGTCCATAAAATTGAAGATTTGAGGCGGAGTAGTTCCATTATGACAGGTTATTACGAAAATTGGGAAGCTATGCTAAAGCCTCTTTCATATGAAAAGAGCTCTCGCCCTTATTTTTGTGAGTCTTAGTTTTGTGTCCTGCGGAAATGGAAAGAAAACCTCTGGGGAAAAGCTCAATCCCCTCGTTGACAAGATGAAGATTGAAGGGGCCTCAGCTTGTGAAGAATTAAACCAAGTTGTTGTTAGATCGATGTACTCACATCTTACGAAGACCTTAAACGACTTTCCTGGAATCTATGAATCGATTTTGAATGATATGAACGAGAAATCTGTTCAAGCCGCGACGGGATATTTGAGCGAAAGAGAAATTCAAGACTACGAAGACTCTCAGCAAAGACTATTTAACGAATTGGGAGCCGAATCGATAGCGAACTGCGAATCCATTATTAGAGTTGAAGCCTTTAGACAAAGAATTCTAGAAACCAGATTTTATTCCAACAATAAAGATGAAGATTGGCTCGATGAGTATGCTTCCCGTCCGATGGAGAAGCGGATCTATTGGGAATTTTTGCAAAACTTTGCAAAGCATTTAGACTACTTTAGTGCTTACTCCATTCCTATGAGCTTCATCGGAGGTAGTTTTTACGCGTATGGTCTTCGTACGGATGTCGGACAATTAATGCGCTTCAAGCTAAGTGAAGCTGATTATCCAAGCGTGAATGTTTTGGCGACGAGGGACTTAATTGGAACAGAAGTAGATTATCAGGAGGAGATTCCTCTTCATCCTGGAGATCAAATCTCAGCAATCTGCTTAAGTTCCGAAGACTCTTCGCGATTTGAGGTCAAGACGGAGACGGATGCTGACAACTGCATTTCAGTAAAGTCGGCCATCACATCCGGACATCCTGAGTTTCTATATATTGTGTTTGAGATTGGGGTTTTTGAATCGTTTCGAGTGAAATACTTCCGTGGAGATGAGATTGGCGAACGAGTAGCAACCGTCTCAGGTAAGGAGCGATATGTTGCCGAGCCCATTGGCCCGTTGGTCGTTGCGGAGCTCAGAGATGATGTCATTTACATTAAATTATTTGAATTTGAAGAAGGAGCCGCATTTGAAATCCTTCGAAAGATCTCGGCGCTTAAGGACGTTTGGCGACGAAGCAATTCGAATCACCAGTTGAGCATTGTTTTGGATCTTAGATTTAATGGCGGTGGATCACAAAACGAAATGCAATCCATTGCTGGCTTGTTCTTGCCAGAATCTAAAGTGGGTAAAATCAGAAGTCGTAACCTCCCTCCTAATGTAGATTTTAAGCTGGAAGATTTTTGGGTTAGTAATCCTGGGACGATCTTCGAAGAGCCTTTGACCGTTCTTGCTAATAATTACTCGGCTTCATCTTCCGACATTCTAACACAAATCTTAAAGGAAACCGGTCGGGCAACAATCGTTGGCGAGCAAACATTTGGAAAAGGCATTGGTCAAATTAGTTTCTCTATCGGAGAGCATTTGGGAGGCGTCTTTAAATTCACGGCCTTTCAATTTTATGGACCTCAAGGAAAGAGTGTTCAATTGGTAGGCGTTTCCCCGCATATTGAAGTTAAGGATCCTGTCGTAACAAAGTGGCGCGAAGCCTGTGAGGAACTCAATGGAAAAGCGAAGCTTGATCCTGATACGGGGCGACTGGATCCGACGGAGCTCTGTATGGCGAATTCGATGAAAAAACACTATGAAGCAAAGGGCGCAGATCCAGAGATGGAGATTTCTGCGGACTCGTTAACTTCTGGTATTTTCTATCCAAGTTCCTTGCCAGAATCTTTGTGGGCGAAAATTGGAGATGCCTCAACGGCTAATCCCGACCGAGTAGACGGAATTATAGAGAAAGCAAAGAATGTTGAAGCTGAAAGAACAAAGCTTTCGGGTACTAGCATGGATTTGGCATTTGCCGTGGCTCGGGAAATTGGGTTCAAAGTAATTCCTGTTGCTAAGGAAGACGAGAAAGCTGATCAGGGCGATGTCGGAGCTATGCCTGAGAAGGAAAACTTGCCCGACTCTCGTCCGCAAAGAATACTGCCGACCGGAGGAAGTTCAAATTGAGTTGCGACTGGCTTTTAACCGTAAATCTTCATACTGATCCGCAAAGAATTCCTCTGTGACAGAGACTCCTAAAGCGATCCGGCAATTATCAATTTCTTCAAGCGCAAGTCGGTATTTTCTCTTGTTGATATAGTCATCAACACGACTCTGAACTTTTTTGATAAGCAACAGAATATTAATCCGCTGAAGTTCCTGTCGAAGCTTTGGAACTGAGACCCCGATTCGTCCCAGGGCATCGTTAATTTCGACACCAACACCAATTCGCCGGTCAATATCTTGCACCGCAAGCTCTCGATCCAGCAGCAAATCGCTAGCTTTTACAAAGGCTACGGCTTCGGCTTGTAGTTCCTGAACCGCAATGTCGGATTCAATCTTTCCA
>Ga0210019_1002852_pt1 | contig 16321 bp, 14 predicted proteins | sample CryGeyCG2114_020_2_FD_183969 | JGI IMG/M metagenome (GOLD analysis project Ga0210019, IMG submission 183969) | Groundwater microbial communities from aquifer - Crystal Geyser CG11_big_fil_rev_8/21/14_0.20 (SPAdes) (version 2) | ecosystem: Environmental > Aquatic > Deep subsurface > Groundwater ...
GCCGGCGGAGGCCTCCGATGGAAGCCGATAGGGCGGTGGGGAAAGAAGCTGGGTGGTCGAAGGTCTTCCACATCGTGGTGGACCGCGGGGTATGGGCGCAGCTCTCGTGGAAAGCCAAGGCGGTCTATATCGTCTTGCACCGGCACGTTGACGATGTCACCCGGATCTGTTGGCCCGGCATCGGGCTGATCGCCCTGGAAGCCGGCATCCACGTGCGGAATGTCTCTGCGGCCTTGGCCGAGCTGGAGCGGTGGCGCCTGATCAAGCGGTGGCGCAAGGACCGGAAGAATTTCTACCACCTCTACCGCGCGGATAAGTTGAAGGACTTACTTCCACAAAAGATGGACATAAGCAACTCTCCACAAAAGGTGGATGTAAGACCCCTTCGAAAGAGGCGCAATGTCCTGGGCCGGTTCATGCCTGCATCTCCTGTGGAGGAACCGGCTCCATCCTCGGTGGATCACTCGCCTCCATCAGCCATGGAAACAGTAGCTCCACCGCCGGTGGAGCCAAAAGAGAGTTCTTTAAGAAGAGTTCCTGAAGAAGATCCAAACAAGAAGAAACAGGGTGGTGAGGACGAGGAGGAGCTGATTCCAGGAAGATTGACCCGAAGGGCGTTTACGACGAACCAGAGGCGGCTCAATGCCTGGGACCGGCCGAACAAGGAGATGGACTTCTGGATGCGTAACTGCATCCATACCACGGAAGAAGAAATGCAGGGAGTCTACACGAGGGAATACCCGGGCTGGAAGCAGGCGCAGGGCAACGGTGCGGGGTGATTGCGAAGAAAAGAGGGATCTGAGCACGATTTCGTTTCACTCATCGCACAACTTCGGGGAGGGGCCTTTTGGTCTTGATTCCTGACACCTGTCCGGTACCCTTGGACTGACGATGGTATCTCCGCTGAACGGCAATCAGGCGGTTGTCTACGCCCGGGTCTCCAGCAAGGAGCAGGAGCAAGAGGGATTCTCGATCCCTGCCCAGCTCAAGCTCCTGCGGGAGGCGGCGCTCCGGAAAGAACTCCAGGTAGCACGGGAGTTCACCGATGCCGAGACGGCTAAGCAGGCGGGGCGATCCGGTTTCAATGAGATGCTGGCCTACCTGAAGGATAACCCCCAGGTACACTACCTGCTCTGCGAGAAAACCGACCGGCTCTCGCGCAATTTCCGGGACATCGCCATCCTGGATGACCTGATGAACGCCAGGGATCTGGTGATCGTCCTGGTGAAAGAGAACGCGGAGCTGAGCAAGGAGTCCCGATCCCACGAGAAGTTCATCTTCGGGATCAAGGCGCTCATGGCCAAGAACTACATCGACAATCTTTCCGAAGAAGTTCGCAAGGGTCAGGGTGAGAAGGCGGCGCAAGGAGAGTACCCGTCCATCGCCCCCATCGGCTACAAGAACAACCTTGTGATCCATCGGATCGAACCGGATGAAAAAGAAGCGCCGGCAGTCCGGCGGCTGTACGAGCTGCACGCAACCGGCCGTTATTCGCTGCGGCAGCTTCGGCAGGTGGCTCGGGAGGCAGGCCTCGCCGGCCATCGCTCGGGACGGCAGCTTTCCAAGAGTGAAGTGGAGAGAATCCTCAAGAATCCGATCTATTACGGGATGTTCCGGTGGAAGGGGAAGATTTGGCCGGGGATTCATGAGCCGATTATTTCGAAGGAATTGTTCGATCGGGTGCAGGCGGTCTTTGCCAGCCAGAATCGTGCGAAGAAACAACGGCACAGTTTTGCGTTTGGGAACCTGATGCGGTGCGGACGCTGCGGCTGCCGGATCACCGCCGGGCTTGCCAAGCGCAAGTATGTCTATTACCGATGTACCGAGTTCAGAGGCAAGTGTGGGCAGCCGTACGTCTCGGAGCCAGCCCTGGAATCCAAGATGCGCGAAGTGGTGGAGGCCGTCTCGATTGGCGACGAGCGGATGGAGTGGTTGAAGGATCTGCTGCGGCAGAGCCATCAGGACGAGCAGGCGTACCACGACGCGCAGATTAGGGGCCTCAACGGCCGCTACGCGCAGCTTCAGCAGCGGTTGGATCAAATCTACCTGGACAAGCTGGATGGCAAGGTCCCGACGGAGCTGTGGGAACAGAAGTCGGCCGAGTGGCGAAAAGAACAGGACGAGATCCGGACGCAGTTAGGACGCCACCAGCAGGCGAACCAGGGTTATATGGAAGAAGGGATCAAGATTTTGGAACTGGCGCAACGGCTAGTGCCGTTGTACGTTGCAGCGTCGTCGGAAGAAAAGCAAGAAATCCTCAAATTCTTACTTTGGAACTGCACGCTGAAGGACGCAACTCCCACACCCGTTTATCGTAAGCCATTCAACTGGTTGGTCGAATTGAACCAAATGAAAGAATGGCGGGGCCGACGGGATTTGAACCCGCGACCTGGACCTTGACAGGGTCCCGAGCACTCCAGACTGCTCCACGGCCCCAGAAGTCGTGAGAGTCTTTATCCTAGCACAACTCCCCGAGGGGGAGGGGGGCTATAATGACGGGCATGACCTCCTCAGTCGGGCGTCTCCTCCGGAATCCCTTCGCGCGGGCCCTCCTTCTGACGATCCTCGTGATGGGGTTCTCCGCCTGGCTCCATCCGGTGATCGGGGTGCGGGACGGGGACGCCTTCAACTATGTGATTGGGGCCCACTCGATCCAAGCGGGGGCCGGTTTCGTGTCGGCCGGGGGGCGGCCGCTTGGCCATTGGGCCCCCGGCTATGCGTTCCTGTTGGCCTGTTTCCCCGATCCGCTGTTTGGGGCCTGGGTCATCAATTGGCTGGCGTTGGGCGGGGTCGCCGGGCTGTTGTTCCTGATCGCGCGGCGCAATGACTGGCCGACGACGGCGGCGGCCGGTTTGAGCGGGTTCCTCTCCGCGGGTTTCTTCCGTTGGCTCGCCACCACCTCGACACCGGATGTTCTCTGCTACGCTCTTTTCCTGGCGGGGCTTTTCCTCTTGATGGGGGAGGGGAAGAGCCGATTGGCTGGCTTCTGCCTCTGGGCGGTTCTGCCGCTCTTCAAATATGTGGCGGCCCTTTTCGTGCCGATCGGATCCCGCGTCATTCGATGGAACGGCCGCCCGATGAAGCGGGGTTGGATCCTTGCGGCGATCTTCCTCTGGGGGACGGTCTGGATCGGGCTGGTCGGATGGAATTTCTGGAGAGGCGGGGGGTGGCTCCTCGAGATGCAGGAGAGGCCTGCGCTGGCGGAGTTGACCGCTTATCCGGTCGTCTTTCTCAAGTCCATCTTCCGCGACCTGCTGGGTCCTTGGTATGGGTCGGTTCGGTCGCCGTTGGCCCTGGGGTTGTCGGGGGGTGTCGCGGCGCTGGCCCTTTTCGCGCTTGCCTCCCTCAGACCGTCGGAGCGGAGCCGGACCTGGCTGATTCTGGGGGGTCTGATCCTGGCGACCTTACTGGGAATGAGTTTCGTTTTTACCGTCTACTGGGGGGTCCGGCTCAGCGGGTATGGGCTGTTCGTAATCCTGTTGTCGCTCCGCCCATCGGGGCGGTCCAGCCGCTGGCTGCTGTTGGCTCTCGCGATGACGATTGCCGGCTCGGTCAACGCGCTGCGGTCGAACAGTCTCGGGGGGAACGATCCGAGGTACCGGGCGGTCGCCGAGGAGTTCCGGGGAGGGATCGAGGGGCTCGGGGATCGGGAACTGTACACGAACGCCTACGGCATCTTCGAGCTGCATGCCGGCATCCCGAGCCACTGGACCCAGGCGGAGGCCGATCTCTCGGGGATTCCGGTCGGGGGATTCTTCCTCTGGGTGAACCTGCCGGCCCGGTTCGATTCGATGGCCGAACTGGTCCGGCCAATGCCGCGGCCCGATTCGGCCCGGTTCGAGGAGCTACTCCGGCGGCCGAACGCCGTCCTCTTCCGAAAAGCGCGGGCCGGCTAACGCTTCCGCGACCGCTTCGGCCGCGATCTGCTGCCCTTTTTCCGTCCAGTGGCCGTCCAGCGGCCAGTAGGTCCCCGGGATTCCGTTCAGCCGGCCGGCCAGGTCCAGGACGGGGATCCCCCGCCGCCGCAGCTCCGCTCCCAGCGCCCGGCGATTGGCGTTGAAGCGGGCGTGGACGGCCCGGCGATTCCCGGGGTTGGGGAGCCGTTCGTAGAAGAGAGCGCATTCGGGGTCCACATTGGCTGCCGCCGGGATCAGAAAGAAATGGACGGGGATCCCTTTGGATCGAAGGAACGCGTCAATCTGCGCCAGGGTGTCGGCGGTTGCCAGCACTTGATCCATCTCCGGTCCGGTCGGCCCGTCGGATGACTCGGCCAGGGCGCCTCCCAAGATGGACCGGATCGGGCTTGCCCGGAGGGGCTCTTTCTCTTCACTCGGATTGCCGAGCCGTGCCCAGATGACCGGGCCGATCTCTCGGAGGGAGTCGGAGATCGTTTCCTGAGGGAGATCGGAGAAGTAATGCCGATGCATATGTTCTGCCAGCTGAGGGATTCCTCCGGCTTCCGGAAGGGCCTGGATTGCCTGAAGACGGGCCGTCTCCTTCGACGGAAACGGGCGGTCCCGTTCAAATTCTGAGAGACGAAAGAGGTGGATCAATGCCCAGGTGCTCCTGGGCAGGAGCCGGCCGAGCAGGGAGGGAAGGGGCAGCTCCTTGATCAGGAAAAGACGGCTCTCGGCCGGCTGGATGCGGATCAGGTCGTTGCCGGCGTAGATGAAAATAGCGACTTGGTCCGGATGCAGCCGCAGCCCCACCTGTTCGATCCGCCGCAGATAATGTTTCGGACTGGTCGCGGCGATTCCAAGATTGACGCATTCCCAATGAGCGGCCGGATCGGCCTGGAGGAGCCGCTGCTCCACGGTGACGGGCAGAGGAGCCCGGCAGAGAATTCCCTCCAGGAAAGAGTCTCCGACGAACAGGACCCGGGCGGTGCCCGGCGGCTTTTGGATCGTCCAATCAGGTCCCCGGGTCCCCCAGCGGTTGTAGCCGACGCCGATGAGATAGGGGATCGCGTCGGTCTTTATCGGAATCGGCCGCAGCGCCCGGGCCGGCCAGGGAGGGACGACGGCTGAAAGGGCCGTTTCCAGGAGGATGACGCCTAAGAAAAGTTGAAAGAGGAGGCGCAGCTGGCCAAGCTGCCAGGCTCGCCGGCCCGCCGCCGTTTTCCAGGCAGCGCGCCCCTCCAGAAAGGACCAGGCCAGCAGGAGCCCCGTCGCCGCGAGAACCAGGCCGTTTGCCCCCCAGAGAACGATGGTCTGACGGTCGGAGAGGCCGATCAGGGTTTGCTGCAGCAGGAGGGGCCTCAACCAGAAAGCCCAGGCGAGGAATCCTCCGGCGGTCAGTCCAAGCGCCATCGAGGGGTTCCGCTCCGGTGGCCGGCGGTCGGTTCTCCAGAGGGAAAAAAGGAGTAGGAGGCCGGTCACGAGCGCCGTCCGAAGTCCTACCACCTGCAGATAACCGAATCGGCCGCTTCCCAGGCCGATTTTGTCGGCGACGGCAAGCAGGACGGCGAAGCCGAGGGCGCCGGTGGCCAGCAACCGCAGCAGGGTTTTTAGTCGGGAAAGAGCCATCGGGTGAGTCTCTGGGCGAAACAGGACTCGAACCTGTAACCTTCCGGATGTAAGCCGGATGCTCTAGCCGGTTGAGCTATTCGCCCTTCCGTTGACATGGTCTTCATCCTAGCATGCCGTCCGGGAGCCAAAATGCAAAGATTGCACTCTTGCCGTCGAGGGTAATTCCGGGCGGTCCGTCGTATATAATTGCACAGAAGGAGGGTGGATGACCGAACCGACTCCGTTCTGGAAGGGGAAAAAGGTCTGTGTCACCGGCGGCCGCGGCTTCCTCGGCAGCCGGGTGATGGATCGCCTTGATCGGCTGGGGGCCGAGGCGGTCTCCTGCAGCCGGCGTTCCGGCTGTGATCTCAAGGACTTACAGCAAGGCCTCAAGTTTTTTCGGCAGCACCGCCCCGAGATCGTCGTCAACTGCGCCGCCCACCAGGGGGGGATCGCCTACCAAAGCCGTTATCCGGCGGACACTTACTACGACAACCTTCTGATGGGGGCTAACACGATGGAGGCGGCCCGGCTGGCCGGCGTCGCCAAGTATGTCAACATCGTGGCCGGTTGCGCCTACCCCGGGGAGCCGGAAGGGGGGCGGCTTCGGGAGGACCAGTTTGAGGCCGGCCCGATGCATCCGAGCGTCGAGAATTACGGCATGACCAAACGGGCTGCCGTGATGCAGGCCCGCTGCTACGCCCGGCAGCACGGCTTCAAGGGGATCTCGGTGGTCCTGATCAACCTGTACGGTCCCGGGGAGCATTTTCATCCGGACCGCTCCCACGCGCTGGCGGCTCTCCTCAAGAAGTTTTACGACGCCAAGCGGTCGGGCGCCGAGAAGGTGGTTCTCTGGGGGAGCGGCCGGCCGGTTCGGGAGTGGCTTTTCGTGGAGGACGCGGCCGAAGGCATCCTGCGGGCGGCGGAGCGTTACGAAAAACCGGAACCGATCAATGTCGCGACCGGGCAGGGGCACACGATCGCCGAGTTGGCCGAGATGATCCGGGAGATCATCGGCTACGGCGGCCGGATCGAATACGATGCCTCCCGGCCGGACGGCGCCCTGAGGAAAACAGGAGAGATCACCCGGATGCAGGCGGAGCTGGATTGGCGGCCCCGGACGCCGATCCGGGAGGGGATCCGGAAGACGTTGGCTTGGTTGGAAGCCCATTACGACCAAGCGGTCGCGGCGGAGGGCTGACCGGTGGAGTTCTTTTCCACTCCTATTTCCGAACGGGCTGTTGAGCTGGCGGTCGAGACCCTCCGCTCCGGCCGGATCAGCGAGGGGGAGCGGGTGCGGGCCTTCGAGACGGCTTTGGCCGAGCGCTGCGGCCTGATTCGTCCGGTCGCCCTTAACAGCGGCACGGCCGCTCTCCACCTGGCGCTCGCCCTCTCCGGCGTTGGGCCGGCCGACGAGGTGATTCTGCCGGCCCAGACCTTCATCGCGACCGGGATGGCAATTTTGATGCGGGGGGCGACCCCGGTCTTCGCCGACATTGATCCGGAGACCGGCAATTTGGCTCCCGAGTCGGTCCGACGGAAGCTGACTGAGCGCAGCCGGGCGATCCTGCCGGTCCACTGGGGGGGCTGTCCCTGTGATTTGGAGGGGATTCACGCGCTGGCCCGGGAACGGAAATTGTCCGTTATTGAGGATGCCGCGCATGCCTTCGGGGCAAGTTACCGCGGCAAGCCGATCGGCGCCTGCTCCCGCTTCACCGCTTTTTCTTTCCAGGCGATCAAGCATCTGACGACCGGGGACGGCGGCGCCCTTTGTTGTCTGGAGGCGGAGGATTACCCGGTCGCGGTCGCCCGCCGCTGGTTCGGGATTGATCGGGCCAAGAGCCGGCCCTCCATCTTGGGAGAGCGGGTCTACGATGTCGCCGCGGTCGGCTACAAATACCACATGAACGATCTGGCGGCGGCCGTTGGATTGGGCAACCTGGATGATTTTCCGAAGCGGCTGGCCCGGCGGCGGCGGATCGCCGCGGTCTACCGGGAGCAGTTGGCGAAGGTCCCCGGCCTGCGGATGACCCGGGTGGAATCGGACCGGGAGTCGGCCGACTGGCTCTTCACCGTGCTTGTCGAGCGGCGGGAGGTGTTGATCCGAAAGCTGGCGGCGGAAGGGATCCCCACCTCGATCGTCCACGGCCGGATCGACCGCAACGCCGTTTTCGGCGGCCCCCGGCCCGATCTGCCGGGCCAGGCGGAATTCGAGGCACAGCACCTCTGCCTGCCGCTGCACGCGGAGCTGTCCGACGCCGATCGGGACCGGGTGGTCGCCGCGGTCCGAAAGGGATGGTAGCCATGGGAGCGGAAGAGCGGGAGCAGGGGATGAACCTGGAGGAAAAGATCCGGGCCTATTGGGAGGATCCCAACAGCCGCTCCCTGATCGACGAGAATTTGCGCCGGCTGGAGGAGGGGGTGGTCCTGCGCCACCTGAAGCCGGATCAGACCCTGCTGGATGTCGGCTGCGGCGACGGAGTCTCGACGCTCCGGTACGCGTCGGCCGTCCGATCCTGCCTCGGGGTCGAGCGGTCCGGGCGGCTGCTCACGGCGGCTCGGGAACGGCTGGCCGGCAGCCCCCTGCGCAACACCCGCTTCGAGGGAGGGGACATCCTTCGGTTGCAGGTCAACCGGGAGGCGTTTGATGTGGTCGTCTCCCAACGGATGCTGATCAATCTCACCTCCTGGGAGCTGCAGCAGGAGGGGATCGCCCAGATGCGGGCCGCGCTGCGGCCCGGCGGGCTGCTGATCCTGATTGAGAACACCGATGAGGGACACGACGCCCTCAACGCCTGCCGGGCCGCTGTGAATCTCAAGCCGATCGCGAAGCACTGGCACAACCTGTATTTCCGGCGGGCGGCGTTCCTCGATCACATGGCGCGGGGGTTTGAGCCGGTGGAGGAGCGGACCTTCAGCCTGTATTACCTGCTGACCCGGGTCTATGCGAACTGCTTCGCTTCGTTCAAAGGGTTCGGGGCGCAGGCAGTCAAGGATCCGGTTTTCGGCAAGATTGACGCTTCCGCCCGGGCGCTTCAGGAGGGGTTGGAAGGGCGGGTCCGGATCGGTCCGGCCCCGGTGATTGGACCGATTCAGGGGTTCGTTTTCCGGAGAAGGTGAGCGATGGAACTTCGGATCGGGCTGGGGGATTGGCCTCGCGGGTTGGAGGCGGTGTTCCCTCAGGACGCGATGGACGCTTTTCACACGCCGGGAGTGAATCGGGCCCTGTACGGGAGCAACTGGAAATCGGTCCTTTTTTCCGAGGGAGAGAAGCGGTTCTTTCACCTCCTGGTTGCCCGTCCGATCGGGGAGACCGGCTGGAACGATGTGGAGCCCCTCTTCGGCTATGCCGGTCCGGTGGTTTGGAATGGGGACGCCGATTTCATCCGCCGGGCCTGGGCCGGCTATCGGGATTTCTGCCGGCAGGAACGGATCATCGCCGAGCTCTTCCGGTTCCATCCGATCCTGGAAAACCGTCTGATTCTTGCCGATCAGCCGGAGATCCGGATCTTCCCGGTCAAACCGATTGTCCTGATGGCCTGTCGCTGTTCTCCCGACAACCAACTGTCGGGGTTCGGCGAAGCCTGCCGCCGCCGGGTTCGGCGGGGCGCCTCGGACTGCGTCTACCGGCGGCTCGAGGGGGAGGCGGGGTGGGACCGGTTCGAGGGGTTCTATCGCGATTTCGCCGGCCGGGTCAACATCGCCCCCCACTGGCGGATGGCCGGCGGGTTCTTCGGCCGCGTCCGCCGGGAAAAGGGGTTCGAGGTCCACGCCGTTTTTCGGGGAGAACGGATGGCCTCCGCAACGGTCGTCATCAAACATCCGACGGCCGCCTACTACCTGCTGGCGGCCAACAGCCCGGAGCTTTTCCCGGGCGCCAACGAGTTCCTGATCCATTCGGTTGGGTTGGACTGCGCCGCCGCCGGCATCACCACGCTGATCCTCGGCGGGGGCCGGACCGATTTGGTCGCTGATCCGCTGCTTCGCTTCAAGCAGAAGTTTTCTCCGGCCCGCCGTCATTTTTACATCGGAGCCGCCGTTTACGAACCGGAGGTTTACGAATCCCTCTGCCGGGAGGCCGTCGGGGCGCAGGCCCCGCCCTCCAACCAGGTCCTGCGCTATCGGCTTGCGATGGAGAGGGCGGGAAAATGAAGCGGTTTCGGTTCGTCTACCTCGTTTCGGGCAGGGGTCGGCTGATGGAGACCGTGCTGCGGGCCGTCCGCTTGGGGATTGGCCGCTTCGAAATCGCCGGGGTGATCGGGGATCGGATCTGCCGGGCGGTTCAAGCGGCCCGGCAGGTGGGAATTCCGGCCGAGACGATCCGGCGGAGCCGGTTTTCGGATCCGGCCCGGTTTCATCGGACCCTCTTCGACGCGGTGGAGCGGTTCCGGCCGGATGGGATCGCCCTCAATTACAACCGGATGGTCCGAGATCCGCTGCTGCGCCGCTATGCCGGCCGGATCGTGAACATCCACTACGCCCTGCTGCCGGCTTTTCCGGGTCTGCGGGCGGTGGATCGGGCGTGGGCCGCGGGGATCCGGATGACCGGCGTGACGACCCACTCGGTGGATGCCGGCATGGACACCGGGCCGATCATCGCCCAGGCGGCGGTTCCCTTCGATCCCCGCCGGCCCAAGCGGCTGCTGGAGCGGGCCCTTTTCCGGGCGTCGGTCCCCCTGTGGATCGCCACATTGAACTGGGTCGCGGCCGGGCGGCTCCAATCGCGTTCCGGCCGACGGTTCCGGGTCTCGGGGGTTTCTTACGGAGCCGCCGATTTTTGTCCCGACCTTCCGAGGGGGATCCGGCCGGCGGCCCGAAGTCTGCTCCGGAGCGTTTCTTTTGACTGAAAGGAGTCGGCGATGAAAATTTTGGTCACCGGCGGGGCCGGCTACATCGGTTGCGTTCTGGTTCCGATGCTGCTGGAGCGGGGGCATTCGGTTCGGGTGCTCGACAGCCTGATGTACGGTGGGGCGGGGTTGTTGCCCTGTTTCCGGAGCGGGCGGTTCGAGTTTTTCCCGGGCGACATTCGGGATCCGAAAGCGATCCAATCGGCGGTCGAGGGATGCGACGCGGTCATTCATTTGGCTGCGATCGTCGGTTTTCCCGCCTGCCGGAAGGACCCGGTTCTGGCTGAGGAGGTCAATGTTGCCGGGACCCGGTGGGTCGCCGAGGCGGCGGGGAAGAAGCGGCTCGTCCTGTTCGGCTCGACCGGGAGCAACTATGGGGCGGTTCCCGACCAGGTCTGCACCGAGGAGACGCCGCTCAATCCGGTCAGCGTCTACGGCAAGACCAAGGTGGCGGCCGAGCGGATGCTGTTCAACGACTGCCGAACGATCGCGTTCCGTTTCGCGACCGCCTTCGGGCTTTCCCCCCGGATGCGGTTGGATCTCCTGATCAACGACTTCGTCCAGACCGCGCTGCGGCTCAAGTACCTCGTCGTCTATGAGCCCCACTTCATGCGCAGTTTCATCCATGTCCACGACATCGCCCGCTCCTTCCTGTTCGCTTTGGAGCATGCCGACCGGATGATCGGCCAGGTCTACAACATTGGCGCTAAGACCATGAATTTCAGCAAGGCGCAGATTTGCGAGATGATCCGCAAACAGGTGGACTATTACCTGCATTACGCGGCGGTCGGGGAAGACGAGGACAAACGCAATTATGTCGTCTCCTACGAGAAGATCGGCGGGCTCGGCTACAAGACGACCGTGACCGTCGAGGAGGGGATCGCCGAACTGGTCAAGGGGCTTCGGCTCCTGGAGGTGAAAAATCCCTACGCCAACATCTGAAATCCCGCCGGCCGTTCGGGTCAGCTACATCATCGCGACCCGGAACCGGGCGTCGTTCCTGGAGCAGACCCTGCGGAACGTCCGGGAGTATCTGACCCCCGAGGATGAGCTGTTGATCATGGATGGGGGGTCCGAGGATGGGACCGCCCAGGTTGTCGAGGCCAACCGGGACATCGTCCGGCTGTTCCTCTCGGAGCCGGACCGGGGGGAGGGGCACGCCTTCAATAAGGGGCTGCTGCGGGCGCGGGGGCGGTACCTCAAGTTGCTGACCGACGACGACACCCTGTATCCCGACGCGGTCCGCCGGGCGGTAGAGACGCTCGAGGCCCACCCGGAGATCGACGCCCTCGTCTGCGGCGGCGAGAAATTCGTTCGGGACCCCAAAACCGGCGAGGACCGGTTCCTCTGCTACGGTTGGCTTCCGAAAGGATTGACCTTGACCGAGGCGATGTGGAACTCCCTTTGGCCCTCCGGTTTCGTCGTCTGCGGGGTGGGGCAGTTCCTCCGCCGGTCCGCGCTGGAGCGGGTTGGCCTGCTCAACGCCGCTTGTTTGGCGATCGATGTGGACTACATGGCGCGGCTGGTGGAGAACCGGATGGAGATCCGGTTCCTGAGCGTCCTGTTGTATCGGCATGTCGACTATCCCCATTCGCAGTTCATGAATCGTCTGCAGGAGAGCCGCCGGGATGAGGTCCGGACCCTGGTCCGGCTCGGGGATTGGGCTGATCTGTTCCGTGGGTTCTACTCCGGTGATCAGATCCTCGATGGGGCCCGGCTGATCCGCATCCCTCACCTGCTTCGCCTGTTGGTTCTTCGGGTTGGTTACGGGGTCCGGCGCAATCCGATCGGCCGTATTTTCCTGGGGCCGTTTCGGGGGATCCAGAGACGGTGTCGTTCCCTGTTTCGGCCGGTTGGCTCCGGCCGGCCCAAGCGGGAGGAGCCATTCAACCGGCCGGTCTGGGACGGGAGCTTGCGTTGAGCGGGCGGCCGACCCTGACCGTCGGCGTCACCTACCACAACGAAGGGGACGCGCTCCGCCGCTGTTTGGAGTCCCTTCTCTCCGAAGCGCAGCGCCCGGACGAAATCCTCGTCTACGACGACGCCTCCACATTGCCGGTCGCGGGCCATCTTCCGGTCGGACCGATTCGGGTCATCCGGGGAGAGGTCCGGCGGGGGCCGGGACATGGGCGCAACCGGCTGGCTCGGGAGAGCCGCTCCGACTACATCCATTTCCATGACGCCGACGACGATTTTCTTCCGGGCTGGTGCCGGGCGGTCCGGGCCCTCTTGGCAGATGGTTCCCCCGACGCGGTCTTTACCGAGGTCCGGTGTCTCCATGAGGACGGCCGGATCACCGACCGGACGGTGGAGTTGGCGCAACTGGAGCGGGACCCGGATCTGCTTCGCTTTTGCATCCGTCATCCGATCATCACAATTTCAGGGACCTTCCGCCGGGAGCTGTTTCTGAGGGCGGGGGGGTATCCGGAGCATCTGCGGCTCTCCGAAGACTATGAGTTCCACATCCGGCTGGCGGCCCTGGGGGCGACCTACCGGGTCGCCCCTGAGCCGCTGGTCCTTTACCGGCGCCATCCGATGAACCGAAGCGCCGATCTGGTGAAGGTTTGGAGCGATGCCCTGGAGATCCTGGCTTCTTTCGATGGGAAACTGCCGATCGGTTACCGGAAGGACTTGGCGGAGGCGGCCGCCGATCTGGGCTCCCGGCTCTACCGGGCGGTCGGGTTTCCGGAGGCCCGCCGCGGTTTTGCGCTGGCCCGCCGGTTTGGCCCGCCGGCTTGGAAGGACCGTCCGGCCCTTTACCGGTGGCTGGCCGCCCGGTTCGGACAGGAGGCGGCGGAGGGAATCGGCCGGATTTATCGGGGCTGTCTGCCGGCGGCGCTGCGCCGGCAGATCTCCGGGAGGGGCTGACGGTGGCCGGGGGCCTCAGGATCCTCTTTTTGGGAGGCGGGGCGGTTGTCCGGGAATATTGGCTGGCGGCTTTGGCTCAGACCGGGGAACTGGCCGGCGCTCTGGTCGTGGATCATTCGGGTGAGGAGTTGGCCAAGGTCCGGGCCGCCTGGCCGGTGGTCTCTCGTCAGCGGGCCGATTTTAAAACCTTTCTCCATTCCGGCGGCGGGGCCGGCTTCGACCTGGCGGTGATCGCCCTCCCCAACGCCCTTCATTCGCAAGCGGTTGAATTGGGGCTTCAGGCCGGCTTGAATCTCCTCTGCGAGAAGCCATTGGCCCTGACCGAAGCGGCCTGTCGTCGGATGGCGGAGCAGGCGGAGCAGGCCGGCCGGCTGCTGGCGGTCAACATGGTCCGCCGACTGCTCCCGGAGGGCGGCCGTTTTCGGGAGGTTCTGGATTCCGGCCGGCTCGGGACCCTGCGGAGCGTTTCCTGGGAGCGGGGGGAGCCGTACGGCTGGCTCTCCGACTCCGGCGATTTCTTCCGGCCGGAGAACGGCGGGGTGTTGGCCGACATGGGGATCCATCATCTGGACCGGCTGGAACAGGCGCTGGGGCCCTTGACGCCGGCGCGCTACGAGGACGACGCCCGGGGCGGGGTGGAGGCCAACGCGTCGTTCGATTTGGAGAACGGTTCCGGCGTCCCGGTCCGGCTACGGCTTTCCCGAACCCGGCGTTTGAAGAATCACATCCTTCTGGAGGGGAGCGCCGGACGGGAGACGATCGAGGAAGGGGAGCTTTCCCCGGCTCATTTCACCCGACAGTTGAGGATCGTTCTGGATCACCTGGCCGGCGGGCCCGGCTCGATCGTGACGGCCCGGCAGGCCGCCTCCACGGTGGCCCTTGTGGAGTGGGCTTATCGGAACCGGCGGTCCGCGCTGCCCGCCACCGCCGGCCCCCGCTTGGAGCCGGCCCCGACGGTGGTGACCGGCGGCACAGGCTTCATCGGGAGCCATCTGGTCGAGCGGCTGACCGACCTCGGTTTCCGGGAAATCACGGTGCCGGTCCGGAATTACCGCAGCTGCGCCGAGGTGGGCCGGTTTCCGGTCCGGCTTCCCCAAGCCAACCTGCTGAACCGGGATTCGGTCCGGGCGATGCTGCGGGGAGCCCGCTGGGTTTTTCATTGCGCCTATGGGAAGGAAGACCCCCGGATCACCGTGGCCGGGACCCGACAGGTCGTGGAGGGGGCGATCGCCGGGGGGGCGGAGTGCGTCGTGATCCTCAGCAGCGCGGCGGTCTTCGGCGACGCTTCCGGGGTCGTGGACGAAACCGCCCCCTATGCGCCCCGTTTCGGGGCCTACGGCCGCTCCAAGATGCGGATGGAACAGTGGTGCCTGCGTCGGGCCCGGCGCAGCCCCCGGACCCGGATCGTCCTTCTCGATCCGACCAATGTTTACGGGCCGCGGGGGGGCCCCTACACCCGGCTGCCGGCGGAGCTGGTCCGGGCCGGCCGTTTCCTCTGGATCGAAGCCGGGCGGGGAGCGGCCAACATCGTCTATGTCGCCAATCTGGTGGACGCGATGCTGCTGGCGGCCGGCTCCCGGGAGGCGCACGGCCGCCGGTTCCTGATCAACGATGGGACGACCACTTGGCGGGAGTTCCTGACCCCGCTGTTTGGGGAAGCGGCCGGCCGGCTTCGTTCGGTGGACCGGGCGGGACTGGAGCGGCTCCAGGGGGAGGCCTCCAGGCCTTCCCTGGTGGACCGCCTGAAGCCGATCGTTCGTCCGATCGTGCCGCCCTCGTTGCGGGACGTCTTGCGGCGCCGGCTGGGGAACCGGGCCGGGGGGGCGGCTCCGGAACCGCCGCCCCTTTGGTTGTGGGAACTGTACGGTCCGACGACGGCCCGCTTTTCCTCGGCGTCGGCCGCCCGGATCTTGGGCTGGCGGCCCCGGGTTGATTCCGCCGCCGCCCGGCAGGCCACGGTTGCCTGGTTGAAACAGGAAGCGCTTTGGGGGTCCGATGGAGCGGCCTGAGGTCTCGGTGGTCATTCCCTGTCACAACGCCGCCGGCTGGGTGGGCGAGGCGGTCCGCAGCGCGCTGGATCAGGCAGGGGTCCGGCGGGAGGTGATCGTGGTGGATGACGGCTCGACCGACGGGACCGCGGAAAAAATCGAGGAGATTTTCGGGGAACGGGTCCATTTGATCCGGAGCGGGCATGCCGGCGTCAGTCGGGCCAGAACGCTCGGGACTGAGCGGGCGATGGGGGATTTCCTCCAGTATCTCGACAGCGACGACCTCCTCGCTCCCGGGAAATTCTATCGGCAGGTCGAGGCGCTTCGGGAAAAAGGAGGAGAAGTGGCCTACGGCGGCTGGCAGGAATTCGTCCGGGAAGAAGACGGCCGGCATCGGATGGGGGCGGTCCGGGATGAGGGGATCGGGGAGAGGTCGGAGACAGCCCTTCTGACCCGTTTTTGGTCTCCGCCGGCCGCCTACCTCTTTGCCCGGCGGATTGTCGAGAAAGTGGGGGGCTGGCACCCGGAGCTTCCGGTCATTCAGGATGCCCGCTTCGCCTGGGAATGCGCCCGGCGGGGCGGCCGGTTTGTCCGGACGCCGGGGGTGACCGCTTTTTACCATCGCAACGCCGGCGGCTCCCTCTCGACCCGGGACCGCCGGGCCTTTCTCTCCGACTGTCTCAGGAACGCCGTCGAGGTTCAGGGAATTTGGGAGCAGGAGGGAGGAGTGAGCCCCGAACGGAGGCGGGCCCTTTTGGAGGCGTTCGCCCATGTCGCTCGGGGGAGCTTCGACCCCTTTCCGGATCTGTTCGAGGCTGCTTGGAGGCGGTTGGAAGCCCTTTCGCCGAATTGGCGGCCGGATGTCCCGCCGGCGCTGGCCCTTCTTTCCCGATGCATCGGCTATCGCCGGGCGGAGCGGGTCGCTTCGATCGTTCGTCGGTTGAAGGGGGAGGAAGGGAGATCATGAAGGTGATTCAACTTCCATTCTGTTTTTACCCCGATCCGGTCGGCGGGACCGAGATCTATGTCGGGGCCCTCGCGAAGCGGCTGGCCGGCCGAGGGATTTCCGTCTGCATCGCGGCTCCCGCGTCGGAGGATCGGCGGGGCGATT
>Ga0210019_1002860_pt1 | contig 16299 bp, 18 predicted proteins | sample CryGeyCG2114_020_2_FD_183969 | JGI IMG/M metagenome (GOLD analysis project Ga0210019, IMG submission 183969) | Groundwater microbial communities from aquifer - Crystal Geyser CG11_big_fil_rev_8/21/14_0.20 (SPAdes) (version 2) | ecosystem: Environmental > Aquatic > Deep subsurface > Groundwater ...
TAATCCTATACCACAGCTAATAAAATTAGCAAAAAGATTCTTTGAATCTATATTACTACTGTGAATTATGTTTATATTATAAATATTTAGCAATTTGTGGATTATTTTCATTAGTATTTTTGAGAACTTCGGCGTATGTTCGATAATGTTCGACGTGGGATCCATTGCTGCTACATGCGTTTTTATATTTTTTTATAATTTTGTTAAGGTTATTGGTTATTCTCTTACATGTTGACGGTTCTAAAATCATATGTTGTATATCTTGTTTAGATACCCACCTTACAGATGATACCTCGCTTGCTTGTTTTTTGTCATAGAATTTATAAAAAGGCTCCCATTCGCCAACCGCATTGGCATAATAATATACATTTTGATAAATAGTGCCAAAATCTGTATATGATTCTACATAAGGTTTGAGATGCCATAATATAGTATACTTGTCGTCCGATACACCCGTTTCTTCATTAAATTCTCGTATAGCCGTTTCTATGTTTTTTTCATCTTTATCATAGTCTTTACGACCTTTTGGAAATTCCCATGGTGTATCTGCGTTCATGCTATTTTCAATAAGTCGTTTGAGTCTGTCTCCACCATCACGTAAAAAAGTTCGTTCAAACTTGTCTCTTTTTTTTAAATAAGACGAAGCCCATGGGTTTTTATTGCCTTGTATATACACTTTGTCTGGATTTTCCATATATATACGATACCACATATTTTGAAACTTCATAGTTAAGATATCCATTTTTTCATGATATGTCATATTATCAAATAGTTTTTTCAAATGACCTTCATTGTGTTTTCGATAATGTCCAGCAACAAATTCACAAAAATGATACGTTGTAGATTTTTTAACCATTAAAACCTGTGTCTTATATTTGCCAGACCTACAACATATAATACCGTATGATTTCTTAACTCTAGGCATAGTTGGTTTGTTCTACTATTTAATTATAATATATAAACCACAGCTTTAAAAAAAATTAAACCTTATCATTGACTATAACCGTTTTAGAATAAACTTTAGTTGACTACCCAAATGTATTTTCTGTTCCTATATGTAAATATAAAAATCCATCTTCGTTTTTACACTCGCTATGCAATACAGAAAGCAATTTAGAAGTTGTCGGTGGGGCGTTTTGTTCGGTAAATACAAAAATTGCCTCTTCAGGTAGCAGCTTCATTCTCTTACGTATTACGTAAACAAATTGCCCAACAGTCAGATCAGCGGGAGTTAAATATTTCTTTTTATCTAGAGACCATTTATCACGTTGACTATTTAATACTTCACAAATAATTGGTACTCTATCTGGATACTTTGCTGATATTTTCTTAGATTCAAATGCACGTCTTTCAAAATCGAATTCGTTCTGAAAATCGAATTCAGATACTGTGGATTTACCGATCGAAAACATATTATATATTTAGTATTAGAATAGTTGGTTTTGTTATTAGTTTATTACAATTGACTTAGCGAACTAAATTGACTTAATAAGTCTATACTATATCACTTATATAAAAAAATATAATTCAATTTTTATTAATAACTACCATCTTAGACAGGTTAGATGATCTACAGAACATTGGAATATATTGGGATTTGCTGAGATTTTATGCCAGTATAGATTACAGCTGGCTGGATTACGTTTATATTCGGCGGCTATTATATCAATCGCTGCTGGATTGACACATATTTTTTCCCAATATAAACATGCTGATCTGTAATATTTTTTGTATTCATCGAGTATTATATCAATGGCTCGATGATTACTACATATCGGGTCCCAACGTAATCTGTTACTTTCGGGATCGCGTCTGTATTCATCGCATATTATATTATCAGCTGCTGGATTGACACATATATAACCCCATTTTAAATTATTACTATCGGGATTACGTTCATATTCAGCAGTAACTATATCAATAGTATCTGGATTTTTACATATAAGGTCCCAGCGTAGATTATTGCTGTTAGGATTACGCTTGTATTCAGCTGTAAGTATATTACTAGCCGCTGAATTATCATATATAAAGTTCCAATCTAATTTACCGCTGTCAGGATTACGTTTATATTCAGCGGTAAGTATATTAATAAATATCGGACTACCGCAAATATAACCCCATTTTAAATTAGCACTATCAAGATCGCGCTTGTATTCCGCTTCAATCATATTAACAGCCGCTTCGTTTTGAAATATTTTATTCCAATGTAATTTACCACTATTATGAACGCGATCATATTCGGTTTCAATTATAATAATAGCGGCTGGATTACTGCATATCGAGTCCCAACGTAATCTGTTGCTGTTGGGGTCGCGCTTATATTCAGCGCGTATTATATCAACTGCTGCCGGATTTTTACATATGTTAGTCCAATCTAGTTTGTTGCTGCTAGGATCACGTTTATATTCAGTGTGTATTATATTACCAGCTGCTGGATTATGGCATATCTGCCACCAATCTAGTTTGTTGCTGCTAGGATCACGTTCATATTCGGCAGTAATTATATCAACTGCATTATTATTATAATATATATTATACCAATGTAATTTATTGCTATTGTAATTACGTCTGTATTCTGTGATAATTATATTACCAGCTGCTGGATTACCGCAAATATAATACCAGTTTAATACAAAGGAATTATAATATTTTTTATATTCGGCTGTGAGTATATTTATATATACGGGATTATCACAAATATCATCCCATATTAATCTGTCAGATTCGGGATCCCGTTCGTATTCTGCCTCAATCATATGAACAGCAAATTTATTTTCATGTAATATTTTCCAGTTCAATTTATTAATCGGTATCCAATCCAATAATTTATATATAGGATGGTAATCACTAATTAAATTACATAGCTCTACTGGAAATAGAGACATTAGTTGTATGTATTACGTTGATTATAGCAGCTGTTGTATAGAAAAAAATATAATTCAAATTTGACTACACTACCATATTAAGCAAGTTAAATGATCTATCGAACATTGGAATATGTTAGGATTCATTGCTACAGCTTTCCAATTTAATTTATATGGATTATTTTCATATATCGTTTTAAGCATATTTATATCTTTGGTATTACTACATTCATAAACCCAGTTTAGATCGTTATCTGTTCTTTGCTGTATTTCACGAATAATTCCCATGCGTTCATGTTCACTATTGTCAAGCATGGACCATTTTGATAAAACATACCACATTTGTCTATCACTGCTAGGAGTTTTATAATATTCAGCTTTAACTATTTCAGTTGCGTTTTTATTATAACATAAATACTTCCAATCCAATTTATCAACTGGTATCCAATCTAATAGTTTATATATAGGATGATAATCACTAATTAAATTACAGAGTTCTATTGGAAATTGAGACATTAGATGTATAGTTTCAGAGAATCTTTTTGCTAATTACATTAGCTGTTGTATGAACTTTACCAAGTTCTACGTTGATTACATTAACTGTTGTATATTCCTATATGATAAGTGTTTAATTAATATTTATAAAGTATTATTTCATTTTTTGCCAATGTGGATATCTCTCAAGCAATCCTTCGCTGTGTAGTATCATGTACATTAATAAATCATGCATTAATTGACCTTCTCTATTATATACTTCTTCGATATATTGAATAGATTTTAGAGTGTGTAAATCATATATTAGACTGTCCTTGCTTCCAATATGGCGAGTGAAGTAAGTGCGAGGATTTTTATTCTTACTATAAAACCATGATCCTGTGGTAAACGTTCTAGTATTATTATCTGGCACGGGTAATTTTAGCTTTATATAATCTTCTGGATCGTGATAATAATTACACGTTGTAGAATTTTTAAAGCTTTTACACTGTATCCCGTGCTCGCATCTAGCAGAACCGGCTGTCTTGTATTTGTTAATGTTAGCAAGGTTACCCTTTATATTTACACCTGCTACATTGATAACATACTGTTTTAATTCGTTTACGTAATAGATATTAGAAACGGGTATCTCGCAGCATTTTTCAACTGTCTTAATAGGTAATGCAATATCAGCAACAATGTTTTTCTTTTCTATCGGTTCGTATAACCGCAAAACAGCATGATCGTTTTCGGTTGGATATGTGTTAATCTGTTTTGTAATACCTTGTTTTTTCCTATGGAGAACAGCTCTATTATATATATTTGCAACATCCGCCATTCTCTTAGTAATGGCTTGAATATTTTTAATGTATAGTTTTAATTCTTTATTACTGCGTTCAAGATTATCTGTTTTTATAGCTATACCCGTTGTATGAATTGCGGTCAACATATCATCAGCTATAGCTAAATATTCTCGTAATGTTTTATCCATTATTGACTGTAGTATACAATTATGTAATTGTTAGTTTAAAAAAATATTATATCATCTTCTATAAACTGCTAACTTACCACTATACTATATCTATGTCTGGATATGTTACATTTGATATGTTGTTATAATCAAACCATACAGCGGATGATATAATATCATTCAAACCATACATTATTACATTTTTAATTTCTTCCAAATTAACGTTTTTCACATCTCGTAACAGAGTTGCTGGATCACCAAAACGAGGAATCGATGAGCATCTAGATTGGTATCCTATTTTAATTATTTGTTCTCCTCGGTGTGCAAAATTACAAGTTCTTAAATTGCTATTGTGATATCTTGCCATCTTGAAACGTTGTTCATCGCATATGTTTTTGTCTCTATATTTACATCGTATAGATCGGACTCTACTATACTCTCGCGTTGAATCTATTAGTTCAGGAAACGGCACCTTTATGTAAACACTAGGTACAATACAACAATACAAACCTGGTGGATTAATTTTATCTGAGGGATTATTATAATAACCAAACATAGGTTTTATATTTGTTAAATTGTCCACGGTGTATGTTTTAAACTGGTAGTCTATTTCATGCAATAGAACACGTTTATTTTCTTCTTTAGTTGATTTAACTATTGGTCGTGGTATGGTAATTTGTTTTTTTCGTTCTATATGATCTCGTCCTTTATATGACAACATGCCATATGCCGTACTATAAACAAAATCTTCCTCGGGCTGAGGATGTGAAATATCATCATAAACCTCATCGATAAAGTCTTCGCAATCGCATAATAGTGTTTCCAAAGATTGAATATGTTTTTTTAAGGTATGTACAAGCTTTGATCCATCTTTAATTAAATTAGTACCTTCATTAATGCTGGCTTCTGTATGATCTTTAAGCTGTAGTTTACAATATTTACTAACTAGCAAACTAAAAGATTTTTCTAATGTAGTAGTATAGAGTTGAAGAGAATTATCCATCTAAACTGCTAATATATCATATATAAAAATATCGTTTATATAACTTAATTAAATATATAATTTGAGCAAAAAACAACCAAAATTGAAAATGGAACATACTAACAGCAGAAAGTTAGTTACAAAGAAAAAATTAAGTAGAGAGTTAGTTACAACGAAAAGATTAAGAATGAAATTAGCAGCAAAAGCACATTTGGATAAATTTCTTAGTAGTGTTGAAGAATCTCCAGCTCAACGTTCAGCCGAATGGTATAAAATCAGGAAAAATACAATAGGCGGTAGTGAAGTTGATAAAATTGTAAAATTAAAAGATACACCATACTGTTTAAGTTTAGTAGCAGAAAAGCTAGGTATAACATCTTTTAAAGGGTGTCTATTTACTAGATGGGGTAATATATTTGAACATGTGACAAAACAATGGACAGAACTAGCACTAAATATGGAAGAAGAAATTATAGAAACGGGAAGTATCCAAGGTGCCGTAGAAGGACAGAGATATAGCCCGGATGGATTGGGTTGTATACTGCTAACAGATGACAACGGTAAATTTAGATATTACTTAGTATTATTTGAATTTAAATCGCCCATAACGCGTATACCAGTTGTAAATAAAATACTCAGCAAATATAAATCGCAAATCAAAACTGGATTAGCTAGTATACCGAATGCAGAATTCGGTGTTTATGTAGATAACTGTTATCGTAAATGCGCGTTAGAAGATTTAGGCTTTAATAACAAATACGATAAAAAATTTCATTACGGTGATGAGAGAAACATTAAAAACAAAAAACAAGAATTAATCCCATATGCATGTGGTGTGTTATGTTTTTATCAAACCGAGCAATCCTATTATGATATTCGCAAACATCTTGGATACAATAGCGATAGCGATAGTAGCGACAGTGATGAATATTATGATGAATACCATAAACATCAATTTGAGGATTGTGGAGACCTTAACTCGTTTTTAAATTTTGATGATAATACTGGTGATAATACTAACGATAGCAATGATCAGATTCCTATTAATACTAGTAACGACGATGCAGCAATCGAATCAAAACAACATGAAAAATACAAAGAGGATGATATAGAATTGTTGTTTAATTCAAAACATAATATATTGGATTTGGGCAAATCTGGAGTGTCTATTATAAACCGGTTATTTGAATTATACGACGACAAACGAATTGGAATAAAATACTATCCTATGATAGCAAACTATGAACAAATCCAAAATATACCATTTATTCAGCAATATAATATCGAACATAATACTGAAGATAACAAAAATTTCCAACGGAGCCAAAGATATACAACTGATGCAGATATACAATATTATGCTGGAAAATGTATTAATAAATTTAAAAACACATGTGAGGAAAAGATGCTATATCCGATAGGATATATGCCATGGAAATTAATGTTTACAACGATAGCAAAGCTAGATGAAGATCCTAAATGGATAGATGAAATAAAAGGACCGGTCGAAAAACACGTAAAAATACTAAATGAATTACAAAGCAGCGAAGACGTTAAAGCTGCTTTTAATGCTAGATTTCCAAACAGAAAAAAACAAAATAAAACATATCAATACGATGTCGAACCAGAAGAATTATCAGAGTGTCAAGCAGAAGATATATTTAACATGACAGACATTATGTCCGATTGTAAGATGAATATGGTTGAAATGACGTGTTAACTGCGTGTGTGAGTAGTTGGTTATCTAGTATAAAAAACTTAATGAATTGATAAAAAACAAAACTTAATGAATTAGTAAAAAACAAAACTTAATGAATTGATAAAAAACAAAACTTAATGAATTAGTAAAAAACAAAACTTAATAAACTAGATCTTATTTTTTTATACTTCCTCTTCTGTATCATAATCATCGTCCATATCATTCATAGCGTTTTCTCTAAGCTCTTGAATCTCTTCGTCTTCTGGTTCTTCGTCTTCCTGATTAGTATTTTGATCCATGTCTCTAAACGATATCACTCTTCCGTTTTTTGCAACGACTACTTTGTATTGAATATATTCCCCGCTTATATCGGAATGCGATGTAATTTTAACTACATCTCCAACTTCCGCGCCGATCCATATACATTGTGGATCGCTATCTAATATTTTGGGTAAATTAACCAAGTAACAAAACAGCTCATTATTTAGCAGCGATACAACTTCTTCACTAGACATAATTTCGTGTTTTGAACATAGAGGACCATTAGGAATTATTAATACAAAATTTTCATGAAGGTATGTTTTAATTCGCAAATGCTTATATGAATTAATCACTTTTACTGAATACACTTTAAATGGGTTTTCGGAAACCAATATAACATCGCTAGGATCTTTAATTCTGGCTAAAAGTTTTTTAAGCTCTTGTGAATGCTCTGCGTATTTACTTCCTTTTGCTAGCAAGTATATTAATACAGCTCTACCACTAACATCACTAAAATAATCTAATCTTACATATTTGTTATATTGCATTTCCCGTCTAAATGTTTCTTTGTCTTGTTTTGGAGCAGTTCTCGTATATTTTCTCCAATGCTTAGCAAACGTATGCAGGTTTAAATATTGATTATATTGAGCATCTGTCATTTTGGTAATTTGTACTAGTTATAGTATTAGATTAGTTATAGTATTAGATTAGTTATAGTATTAGATTAAATCTTTTTTGTCAATTTTATTGACTGTAGTATAGACTTATTAAGTCTCACGTGTTAACTTTGCTAATTATTATATATCAATATAAACTTATTTCATATTTCATAAACTAATAAAATATAATTTAAAACGAAAACCACATTATAGTTAACCAATTAATCTTTTAATTTTGCACTACAGTTAACTAAGCAACTTGTCAACTTTTTCTTTGCATCACATCTATAATGAAACATTCTTGCGGTGCTGTTTTATATACGATAGATCCTACTACAAATAAATTAGGTATTATTTTAGGAATGGAGGGCTGGCATTGGTTACCGTTTAAAGGTTGTGCAAATGTTGGAGAATCTTTTGAAAAAGCAGCAATACGCGAAATTAATGAAGAAACATGTGGGTTGGTTAATATAAAATCACTATCTCTAGATCATCATTTTAATAGTAAAAATAAACATTATCACATGGGTTTAGTTAAAGTTGATTATAATATTATTAACGAATTTGACAAAGTGCGAGAAAAAACAACTAAAAAAGAATTCTTAGAGAAAAAACAAATAAAGTTTTTTGCATTAGATGAAATTAAAAGAGATATAACTAAAATACATAATATTACAAGAGCTAGTATCGATTTTTACTGGGACAAGTTGTTAGCAATATCTGAAGGAAAGAATTTACAAAAAAATATACGAATGCGAAATAATTCATATATGCAAAAACAATGTTCATTAGACTTGGATAATATTAATAGTCTCAGCTTGATTTGCTATAAATTTAGAAATAAAAAGCTTTACTGAGAGTGGATAACAAATTAGTAACTTAGCGTAGTTGGTGATAAAAAAATCTTACTAATCGTGGATAACGAATTAGTAACTTATCGTAGTCAGGAATTATGGGCGAATATTTTCCATTATTTCACCTATTATAGCTAGCTGTGTATTATTGAATGTTCTATAATAATCACTTTTTTTGTCTAGTAAATTATTTAATATTGTTGTAGTTTCTATTTTGTATTTTGATGCAAAATTATCATCTAGTCTATTTAGGTCTCGCGTATTATCATACCTATCACATAATTTAACTAACAACGCTTCATCTGACATCGTACTTAGTTTACTTGATAAATATTTAGCTTTGCCACGAGTTATATAGACTGTGTCTGCTGTGTCATTAGTTAATTCTTTTACAATTGATAAAACTCGGCTATTGGTCGAATTTTCAATCTCCTGTTCTGTAATTTTTGTATCTTCTAGAGTGTCGTGTAATACAGCACTGCATATGATATCTAAATTATCTGTATATTGAGAAACTTTCTTCGCAACTCTTAGTGGATGCATTACATACGGTTCTGAACTAGATTTACGCGTTTGATCAGCATGATATTTAACAGCTAATAGTATAGCATCTAGAAATTTAGTGTTGTCCATAGTGTTTATATTTTATACAGTTGGTTGTTATTTATGCTAATGTTTATACGGTTGGTTGTTATACAGTTGTTATTTATACAGTTGTTATTTATGCTAATGTTTATACGGTTGGTTGTTATTTATGCTAATGTTTATACAGTTGGTTATATCGTATACTATAACGTATTTTCAAATTTTAAATGTTGTTTAATTATAGTATTAATTTCTGATATTTTTTTTGCAGAGTCGACATAATACATTTCTAATTGTTTACCATATGGTAGTAATTGTTTTCGTAAATCCAGTATTTTATTCACATACCATTTTACTAATTTTATTTGTGCTTGGTTATATTCATCTGAATTTGTTGTTTTACTAGACTTCTTTTTAACTAATTGTTCTAATTCCTTTGGTGGTTTTTCGCGTGAATAATTATCTTTTATTTCTGGTTTTATCGGTTTTGTCGATAATACATCTGATATTAACTGTTCTATTTTTTTATAATCGGGTAAATCAACATTGGGATTTATAGATCTTATAATAGACACAAATTCATTGATTGGAAATTTAAGTAATGCTTGCAAACGTTTATGAGGAACTTTAGGGCACCATCCTAAATATGTAAATTTTTTAATAGCATCTCGTAAGCAGCTAATAAGTTCTTCTTTACCAGGTATCTTATAATGCATTTTGGATTTTATTTTTTTAGGTGGATTTAAAAATAATAATATTACAGAACTGGATTCTAATTCATACTCTAAATTTTTTTCTTCCCAGTATCTGGTTAACTCAGACCAATCATTAAGCTTAACCTTTAGTTTATTTTCTGTAATATAATCGTTCCTCAAATTACTAAACAGTTCTACTAAATATTCAAAATGATGTTTAAACGTTGTAAATAAACCATGAATAGCTAAACTAACGGGTTCATATAACATAAATTGCTTTAATAATACAGTCATATGTGCTTCAAGAGGTAAATCATATATTTTTTCTACAATAGGAATCATAGCACTGTGTAAATTTTCATTATCTTTGACATTAAGTAATTTTGATACTTGATCAAACATATCTCTAAGCTGTATATTATCATGATAGATTTCTAAAAATGTACCCCAGTCAATATACGAATCTCTCAACATTGTTTTAAATTTATTAGTAATCAAGAAATCTGTTCCGTTGATATTAATAAGAGATTCATTGTTGTCTGGTTCTAATCCACCGGAATAATATCTGTCCATAGTGTTGTATAAACTATAAGTTTACTTGCTAATTAGATTAGCTTTTTGTATAAACTATAAGTTTACTTGCTAATTAGATTAGCTTTTTGTATATCTATATAAATATTAAAACCTTATAATATAGATTTGATAATAAATAATGAGCAAGATCGATAGTAAAACTAATGATATAGCCGGTGGTAAAGTTAACGATAAAACTAATGATAAAACACCAGACGGTAAATCAATTGATAAAATAGTTGATAGTGTTTTTAATGATGTTAAAGAATGCGCATTTAAAATTGACAAAGAACCCGTGTGTTCACCTAAACACATTATTAAATCTATGAAGTTTTTCGCAGAAAAAAAAGGCGTCAAAGTAAGTGATAACCCAGTTCATATTGTAAAATCGATGAAGGATTTGTTAAATTGTAACTCGGAAAGCTGTATTTTAAAAAGAAAAGATTTTGTTGAATTCAGCAAACATTCGAGCTTGGAACATATTTTAAATGAATTCTTCAAACCAGAAGGACCATCTCAGGATTTCGGATTGCTAAGTAATTTTAACATCGATGATGTGTTAGATCAATTTGAAGAAAAGTTTGAATCACGCCGATTTTTACATATTCCGTTTCAGATGCGAGATTTTGAAAAGGTAGGAACTCAACTAGCAACAATTGATTTAGCAGAAGAATTTAAAAACGGCAAAAAAACATTTGGTGTTGTCTTAAATACCGACTGGAGTAGTGGAGGTGGTATTCATTGGTTTTGTCTATTCGGTGAAGATACAGGCGATAAAATCCAACTAGAATATTTCAATTCATCCGGTCGACCACCTCTGCCAGAAGTGCAAGCGTGGTTGCAAAAAACCAAACATCATCTTGCTAAAACACTTAAACGCAAAGTAGATATACACTACAGCACAGGCATCTCATTTCAAAACGACGACCATTCATGTGGTGTTTACTGCTTATGTTATATATGGTTAAGATTGGAAAAAGTACCAGCAACATGGTTTAAAAAAGATCGATTCAATGACAAACACATGCACAAGGCTAGAAAAAATCTATTTCGTCATGAAGTATAAAAACTGAATATGTTGTAGTATATTATTAACCGTCGTATATAATCAACGATGTCTGTAGCGACGGATTTAAAGAAAGAAATATTATCAATTACTAATCTGTGTAATGATACAACTGGCATAATTATAGAATTATTATATATTGATACAAAACCAGTATTAGAAAGATTGATGTTGGATATATTAACACAGTCTGACAATGTTCGTGATCAGAGCGATTATTTTAAATATAAGCTACGCACTGCCTCTTCAATACAAGAATATATAACATTAAACGAAAATTACCTTATAGAACAGATTAATAAAGAGGAGAATATAAAGCTTATACATAATTTTATAACTAAATATAAAGAATGTAAAAAACTACATGATAGTTCACTGCTGTACGTATCTAAATATAAAAAATGTAAAAAACTATATAATCCACACGATGACGATTTTGATGTTGATGACGACGCTTTTGATGATGAAGAATATTTTGATTTGCAAGAAAGAATATTTGATATATTTGCACAAATTCACCCAATATTAGATGATCCTAGATTGTATATCGACAATATTAAAAATAATATTATCAAATGGATACTGAAAACATTTGATAATGAAAGCGTATGATGATAATGATGAATTTGAGGACGGTAGATATTAAATATAACATAAGTAGTAGAAAGACATATTATAGGTATATTCACAAAACATTATTTAGAAGATACGAAAAGTATATATCATACTATTTATGACTGGATATATGAAACGTGGAAGCAATAACAATTAAAAAATTGAATTATTTTTTTCTATCATTAAAACAATATTCGACGCAACGTCTAATAAAATTAGCGAAAGGATTTTTCGAATCTATACATCATGGGTGTATTATACTCTACAGTATTGGAATACTATGATGAAGAGAAGAAACATATTAAAATGAAGAAGTTCTATTATTTTGGTAAATTAAATAATTGCAAAACGCTCAGCGGTCAATTAATTCCTGCAATTACAGAATATTATGATAACGGAAGTGTTAAATCCGAACACTACTATAGTAATGGTAAACCCCGCGATATCGTAGTATGCAGATACCCATTTGAATTTATTCCAGCAGATAGATTTTATGATCAAAAGCAACGAATTGAAAAAGAAATTTACTACGATGATGAAATATCAACAGCGCTTAAAGAAGTTAACTACATATATGATGATTTGTTAAATCAACAACACCAAGTTATAAATTGGTATTCTACCGAAAACACAAAAAACAATATATTAGAATCTACTGATACATACTATAATGACATGTTGCATTCTGTAGCCGATCGACCAGCACTAATTACATATTATCCTAATGGATTAGTCGCGTCAGAAAAATGGTATAAAGAAGGTAGTTTATTTAGAGAAAATGGACCTGTTCGTATAACATACGATGAACAAGGCTGCGTAAAGAACGAAGAATATTCATTCGGAAATTGTATTCTTAGCAAAGAATCTATTGCCAGACTTAAGAAGCAATTCGATCAAATTAATTAATTTTGAATTTTTTTATTACATTAAAGATCGGTGTTTGTTTTGGAGATATAATTAACTTACTTAGAAAAGAACACGCAAAACTAATCAGCTTATACCGATATATAATACAAGCAGACATGAACAAATACTATTTTGAATTAAAAGAACAAATATTATCCAGCACAACGCTAAATGACGAAATAAATATTATTGTGGACCTGGTAAAAATCGACGTTAAATCGATTCTAGAAAAAATAATGTTACAGATATTAACACAAGGTGGAGATACCAGGTATAGTCATGCTGAATTTACAGGTGACACGTCTTCTTTTTCAGCGTATATAGAGCACAATGAGAGATACTTATTAGAAGTTCTTAATACAAAGGAAACAACAGAACTTATAGACAAATATGTAAAGTCATTTAATAAATCTAAATTCGATGAATATGAATCCAATTATATTGATTTGAGTTACGAAATTCATGATATATTCATATGTATATTTCCAATAATTACAAGTTTTCATCCTGATCATGCTAGTGATATTACAAATATAATAGATGATTGGATAGTTGAAACTTGGAAAGTTGAATTTTGAGCTTGAAATGAATTATATTTAGAAACGAATTAAAAAACTGTAAACTATCCATATAACCCATCAATACGAATACCCATAATACCATTAGAAATTATAAATAGACTAGGTGCTATATATTAACTAAGTCAGGTTTTCAGCCTTATTACATTTTTTATGTGATATCCATCCTTTATAAGACGGATTATCACCATTGTATACGTCAAGATCATCATATGACCATAACCAATCGAAACACCACGGGCATTTTTGAGCAGCTTGAATCAGCGGTTCTTCGTTGTCATCATCGTTGGTATCTTGATTGCTAATATCGATTTGCTTATCGGACGGTTTGCTTCGCTTAATGACATTGTCAATTTTTAATTCGGGCTTGCGTTTATCCATTATACTTGCGTTTTATTGTGGTGTATTAAGTAATAGTAAAATATTCAATTTTAAAAAAACTCAAAGATATAACTAGGAATATGAATTTCTTAGCAAGAATGGATTATATTATTGCAAATAAAATTGATTTCGAGGCAAATCACGGAGAGCCGTTAAAAATTGCTGTTAAGAATGAAGCATGGGATATAGTTGAAGTATTATTGAAGATGATTTAGATGAAGAGCAAAAAGAAAAAATAAATAGGATTGTCGAAAATATATCAATGTATAAAGTGCCGAATAAATCTGTATTTAATATTAAATAATTATTCTTTACAGCGTCTAATATAAAAACAATTTTGAAAATAACTAATGTAATCTTTTTTATTTTAAACCAACGTAATATAATCATATATCAACAGCAGTTAACAGGGTTAACACGTAAGACTTTACAATTCTATACAACAGCCAATAATGTCAACAGTAAAACCTCTTTCAGATTCTGATGTAACATCCCTTTTAGAAAAAATATCACAATGTGATTCTAAAATTACTAATCCTTTATTTATAGAATATAGTAACACATTAAATAGTCTTTTATCTATAATCGTAACACAGCTTGAAGAAGAATCAGAAATTGTGGAATTAGAACGTGTTAAACGTATTCTATCTTTGTGTCCGTTAGAAGAAAAACTACTACGCACAAAGGATAAAATATGGAATGTTAGGGAACATATTCTTGCAAAAAACAAAGATTACTTTTTAAACAAAGATTATAGCAGCTTAATTAAACAAGACTCGAATAAAGCCTTTATAGAAAATATTATGGAAATTATCAAAGATAATTTTAATGATTTGTCAGAAAAGGAACAGGCTGCTTATTGGATTAAAGCAAAAAAATTATTAAACATAGTAGCAAGATTTAAAAAAGCTATTGGTGAAGTATAATTTTACAATTTTGTTCTAAAAGAAAATAATAAAATATATTATACAGTAGTTAACAGCTGTTGATACGGTTGTTCATAAACATAAAATTAGATAAAAAATAGTATTTAATATCATGTCAAAGAAAGTAAGAATCAAAGAAATTAAAAAGATGGTGGGTGGTAACGATATCAACGGTCTTTTTGAGGAAATGATGGGTATGAAAGATGCTGATCCAAGTATTATCAAACCAAAATTTGTTAATGCTAGAAACACTATACGACATATTTATAAAGTACTTATTCAGTTTTCTCAATTTGTAGCGTTTCGTAACGATTTTCCGGAAATAGAAACTGGTTTAAATCAGATTGCCGATTTTGCCGAAAAGATAAAGGATAGCATTTATTTTAATCCGACAGAAGAAGAAAAAGAAGAAAAATATGATAGGTTAAGTAAGGTCGAAATTAATTCATTGTATAAAAAACTAAAGGAAAACGATTATGTCAAATCACTTATAATGTTATGCGGTATATTAAAGCAATATTCTAGATATCTAAACGATAAAGATAATCTTAAAGATAATTTTATTGGACAAGAACCCGGTTTATCTTTAACAATATTTCAATTCTCTACATTTGATTTAAAAGTTTTATGGGCTAATCAAAAAATAAATAGTATGGTCAAAAAATACGTGCTAAATGTCCTACACATTATTTGGAAAGATACGTATAACTTATACAAAATTGTTACGTCTCCCGATGTAAATATCGAAGAATTTACAAAACTACTAATCGAAAGTATAGCTCGTCTCAAAAAACAACCAGGTCTTAACAGATGTAATAACGCTTTTAATCGTATAGAACAAAGTGTGGATCTGTTAAAAGACAAGTTCGATGATTATTATCGACAATCAATAGCAAGCAGTAATCCAAACATTATTATAGAAAGTTTTATTATTGACGTAAGCAATCAAGGAGGAGCTAACGCTAAACTAACCAGAGAATTTAGAACTATTATTCAATACATGCACAAGGTAAGCGAACAAACCGGCAAAAATAAAGATCCCAATGTGCAAAAACTATTTAATATGTTAAATCGTAATTTTGAAGTTATGGATAAACAAACAAGAACTACAGATGATAGCAACAATGATGAAACTACTGAAACTGCTAATACAGCCGATGACAACAATAATGAAACTACTAATACCGATGATAGCAATACAGCTGAAACTA
>Ga0210019_1002870_pt1 | contig 16261 bp, 16 predicted proteins | sample CryGeyCG2114_020_2_FD_183969 | JGI IMG/M metagenome (GOLD analysis project Ga0210019, IMG submission 183969) | Groundwater microbial communities from aquifer - Crystal Geyser CG11_big_fil_rev_8/21/14_0.20 (SPAdes) (version 2) | ecosystem: Environmental > Aquatic > Deep subsurface > Groundwater ...
GAACTCACGCTGAACTATACGCTGAACTTACGCTGAAAAGATAGATGAAGGTTATCTATGCCATAGCCACTCTTTCTGGCACCATTATTGGCGTGGGACTTTTTGCCCTGCCCTACGTGACGCTTAGGGTCGGTTTTTGGGTGATTCTGGGTTATTTTGTGGTATTGGGCGCTTTGATTATTTTAATCCATTCGTTTTTTGGAGAACTGGCTATTAAAACGCCGGATTTTAAAAGATTGCCTGGTTTTGCCAAAATTCATTTGGGGAGCAGGGCGGAGAAAGTGGCTTATGCTTCAATAACTCTTGGCATTTTTGGAGCGCTTCTGGCTTATTTGATTGTCGGGGGAGAATTTTTAACGGAACTGCTTTCGCCTGTTTTCGGGGGAAATAATCTCATTTATACTTTGTTTTATTTTATTTTGGGATCCGCTTTGGTTTTTTTCGGAATAAAAGCCATTGCCAAAGTGGAATTCTGGGGCCTGGTTTTGTTTTTTTTGATTTTATTTGCCATATTTTTAAGAGGAAAGTCGTTTATGGCGATTGAAAATCTTTTTCCTTCTCTTGACATTTCCCATATTTTTTTGCCTTATGGCGCAATCTTTTTTTCCTTATGGGGAGCGACTTTGATTCCGGAGGTGGAAGAAATGCTTGGCGAAAAGAAAGAATTGCTGAAAAAAATAATTCCCATTTCAATTTTGATTCCAATTTTCGTCTACCTTTTCTTTATTTATTTAATTCTGGGGATTACAGGACCTCAAACTACGGAATCGGCTCTAATCGGGCTGAAAAATGTTTTGGGTGACGGGATAGTGAATCTGGCGCTTGTTTTCGGGCTTTTAACCACCTTTACTTCTTTTATCACGCTGGGATTGACTCTAAAAAAAGTTTTCTGGTACGATTTGAATTTTTCAAAGAATTTTGCCTGGGCGATTACCTGTTTTACGCCTTTGATTCTTTTTTTGCTCGGCCTAAAAAGCTTTATTGTCGTAATCGGGGTTGTGGGAGGAGTGTTGCTTGGGATTGACGGAATTTTGATTCTTTTAATGTATAAAAAGGTTGTTCCGGCCGAAAACAGAATAACGAGATTTAAAAAAATTTTGGTTTATCCTTTGTTTCTGATACTTCTGGGAGGAATTATTTACGAGATAATATACTTTATTCATTAACTAAAAGCGTTAAGTAATTCAGCGTAGTTCAGCGTAGATATCAGCGTAAAATCAGCGTAAAATAGTTGGAGACGCTGAAGAAACGCTGATAGCAACGCCGATTAACGCTGAAAAACAGGGTTTAAGTAGGCATGATAATTTTATATATTTTTATTTTTATTGTTTCCTGCGCCCTTTTGGTTTTTTCCGGCGGCGCGACGGTTAGAGGTCTTATCAGGATGGCGCAATTTTTGCGATGGAAAGAATTTGTTGTCGCCTTTATTTTAATGGCTTTTGCGACATCAATTCCTGAATTTTTTGTTGGAGTTACCGCCGCCATAAACGGGATTCCTGAACTTTCTTTGGGAGATATTTTTGGCGCTAATATTATTAATTTAACCTTGGCAATTGGGCTTGCGGTTTTGTTTTTGGGGAAGCTTGAGATAGAGCGGGAAACCGTAAGGCGAAATTCCATTCTTGTGGCAATAATTGCCCTATTACCTGTTCTTTTACTTTTTGACGGAGATATTTCAAGAATTGATGGGGTTATTTTGCTTTTGGCTTTTGTTTTTTATATTACCTGGCTTTTTGACAGAAAAGAGCTTTTTTCAAAGGTGTATGACGAAACCCCGGAGATTAAGAAGAAAAAATTGGTGGAAGGATTTTTAAGGGATTTGGGAATATTTTTGGGTTCGGTTATTCTGCTTTTGCTGGCGGCCCACGGAATTGTGAAATCCGCTTCTTATTTTGCTGAATTTATCGGAGTACCCGTCGGAATAATCGGAATACTTTTGGTTGGAGCCGGAACCGCTCTGCCCGAAGTTTATTTTTCCATTCGGGCTGGAAGAGCTGGTCAGCCGGGAATGATTCTGGGGAATCTTATGGGGTGCGTGGCGATTACCTCTACTTTGGTTTTGGGGGTGGTGGCCCTGATTTGCCCGATAAAAATCGCTGATTTTTCTCCCTTTGCCGCCGCCCGAATATTTCTTTTGATTTCGGTTTTGCTTTTCCTTTTTATTTCCAGAACGCACGAAAAAATTTCAAAAACCGAAGCCATAATTTTGCTTTTAATTTATTTTGTATTTCTTGTCTTTGAGATAATTTTATAGTAAGATTTAACCTATGGGACAGTTGATAGCTCCATTTTTAATTTTGATTGCAATTGGATTAGCGGCGGTAATTTATTTATTGCTTCGGAAAAAACCCGAAAAAGCGGATAATTCTTTGTTGATGCTTCAGCAGCAGCTAAATCACATTGCCCAGATAATGGACAATAAGCTTTCCGAATCAAATAAGGCAATCCAGCAGCAATACGGCCAAAGCGTTAAAATTATCCGCGATGTAACCGAAAAGCTTACAAGGCTTGATGAAACAAATAAGCAGGTTGTAAATTTTGCCGAGCAGCTCAGAGTTCTTCAGGATATTTTAAAAAATCCAAAACAGCGGGGCGTCCTTGGCGAGTATTATCTGGAAGCTGTTTTAAAAAATGTTTTGCCCCCTGATTCTTATAAGATTCAGTATTCTTTTAAAGACGGCGCAATAGTTGACGCCGCGGTTTTTATAGGCAAATACATTATTCCGATTGACGCAAAATTCAGCTTGGATAATTATAATCGGGCAGTGGAGGCAGGGGATAGCGCGGAAAGGAAAAAATACGAGAGCGCTTTTATCAGTGATATTAAGGCCCGAATTGAAGAGACGGCAAAATATGTAAGGCCCGAAGAAAATACTATGGATTTTGCTTTTATGTTTATTCCCTCCGAAGCCGTTTTTTATGACCTGCTCGTCAATAAAGTGGGAACGATTACCGGAGATACAAACAGCCTGATTTATTATGCCGGCAAGAAAAAAGTTATAATCGTTTCTCCCACTTCTTTTTTGGCTTATTTGCAAACAGTTTTACAAGGCCTTCGAAACCAAAAAATTTCCGAACAGGCCCAAGAAATCATTAAAGAAGTGGAGAGGCTTGGAAAGCACCTAGGGACATACGGCGAGTATATGAAAAAAGTCGGAAGTCACCTGGAAACAACCGTCAGTGTTTACAACAAAGCCAGCAAAGAATTTGCCAAAGTGGATAAAGATGTGGTAAAAATAACAGGTAGCGAGTCAAAAATTGAAATTAAGGAAGTTGAAACATCGTTATTAGAAGATTAATACCGCCGAACCGACGCTAAACTAAAAACGCAAAACAGACGCAGAACCTATGCCAAAAGAATTTCTTTACAAAGAAGAATCTTATATCATCCGAGGCGGAGCATTTGAAATTTATAAAAAATTTAGAAACAGACATAAAGAAAATGTTTATTTGGGGGCTTACCTCGTCTATTTAACAGATCACAATTTGCAGGTTGAGAAAGAAAAACAAATTCCAATTTATTTTAATGATAAAAAGGTTGGAGTCTATACACCAGATATAATAGTAAATGGTATTATTTTCATTGAATTAAAATGTAAACCGCGTTTAACCAAAGAGGACGAAAAGCAATTTTGGTATTATTTAAAAGCAACTAATTATAAACTTGGTTTTTTAATAAATTTTGGTTCGCCTTACGGCGTCCAGATAATTCGTCGCGTTTATGACACAGCGCGTAGTATGACCGCAAAACAGGTGCGGAACTAAAAAACGCAAAACAGACGCAGAAGATATTTGGCTAAGCCCTGCGCTGAACACTCAGGGCTGAACCGCTCAGTCGAAGCCCTTCTGCGTTTGTTTCGCGATATTCATGTTAGCCATAATAAAAACTGGCGGGAAACAGTATTTAGTCTCGCCGGGTCAAAAAATCAAAATCGAAAAATTAGACGATAATGAAGGCAAAGAGGTTGTTTTTGACCAGGTTTTGCTGTTGGAAAAAGACGGCAAAGTGGAAATTGGCGCTCCGTTGGTTGACGGCGCAAAAGTGACGGGAAAAATACTGCGTCAGGGAAAAGCCAAAAAAGTAATTGTCTTCAAATATAAATCCAAAAAGAGATATAAAAGAAAAAAGGGCCACAGACAGCCCTTTAGCGAAGTAGAAATATTAAAGATAGAAACAAAGTAGAAATATAACAAAAATATTGTAAATTAAATTCATCGCCGATGAATTTGACAAAAACTTTCGCTAAGTTAAAATGCAAATAGTGAGAATGTTGAATAATTATCTTTATGGAAATTAATGAAAAAAATTTAAAAGAAATTTTGAAGGGACAACGAGAAGAATACCAACGTTATTTGGGCGTGGTAACAGAAGATTTTCAATCCCAGGTTAAATTAGTCGCCGAGTCGGTTATGGGGATTCAAGAACAGCTCTCGGCAATCTGTGATATGGTGGCGAAAAATACAGAAGACATAGAAGTTATTAAAATGAATCTGCACATCATTAAAGATGATTTGAAAGAAAAAATTAGCCGAGAAGAATTCAAAATTTTTGAGAAACGTCTTGAATTGCTTGAGAAGAAATTACAAAAAACATAAATTTTGAATTCTTCTTTTTACTTTGGGGACAGTCCCCCAAAAAAGCGCTGCCAGAACCCTTATTTTATAAGGACTCTGAGCGAATTTTTCCAAAATGAGCTGTAAGCCCTTTATTGTTGAGGCTTCTGACGCTCTTAGAGGGGGGGACTGTCCCCAAAAGACATAAAGAACAATCTGGAAAAGAAGTTTTCAAATTATAAAAAAGGATATCCTTGGTTTGGATACCCTTTTTGAGATTAAAATTTATCCTTTAAACTTTTCTTCGCTATAATAACAACCCTCAGTGATTCGAGCTGAGCCAGAGACCCGAGCTGAGCCATAGACCAGAGCTGAGCCAGAGACCTGAGCTGAGCCAAAGACCTGAGCTGAGCCAGAGACCTCAGCTGAGCCATAGACCCGAGCTAAGCCATAGACCCGAGCTAAGTCAGAGACCCGAGCTGAGTCAAAGACCCGAGCTGAGCCAGAGACCCGAGCTGAGCCATAGACCCAAGCTAAGCCACAAACCTCAGCTGAGTCAAAGACCCGAGCTGAGCCAGAGACCAGAGCTGAGCCAGAGACCTGAGCTGAGCCAAAGACCTGAGCTGAGCCAGAGACCTGAGCTTTTTCTTTAATTATTGCTTTCTCAGAAATTACAGCTCGATCTTCTATCCGAGCTTTATCTAAAACCTGAGCTTCGTCTTTTACTAAAGCAAATGGTCCAACATAGGCTGTTTCAGCAACTTTAGCAGTTTCAGCTACCAGCCCACCACCATTGGAATGGTGGTAGTATTTCACTCCGTATACTGTTATCACTCCGTCTACTGTTACTTCGGATTTGCCTAAAATCAATTCAGCAAGCCGATCTAAATTGGCCTGATTTGTTATTAAGTTTTTCTGAGTAAGTTCTATTGTAGCATTTTTCCGAGCGAGTTGTTTATTTAGCTCGCTTGCCATATCAAGAGTTAGTGCTTTGTCTGACATTTTTCCCTCCTTATTAAAATAATAAGAACTATCCCCGCCATGGCCTAAGCCACAAACCATCCCTAAAGGACAGCGGGAATATATTATATTAGCAAATCTATCTTCGGTTGTCAAGAGCTGAAGACAAAGTCTCCTCGTCCGCATATTCCATCTCTCCTCCTTGGGGCAGGCCGCGGCCAAGCCGGGTGATTTTGACTTGAGGAGATGTTTCCCTGATAATTTTTGTTAAATCAGAAATTGTTGCCTCGCCCTCCACTGTTGGATTTATTGCCAAGACTATTTCTTTTATTTCTTGTTTTTCTTGCCCACCTAAGTTTTTTGAAGAAAAATTTTGGCGGGTTAGTCTTTCTTCAAGTTCTTTCAGTCTTACATTTTGTTGATTTTTTTCTTTTTTAAGAGGCCGGATAAGTCCTCCCAAAATGAAATAAAGTCCCTGATATTTTTTTGTTTTTTCCAAAGTCAGAAGGTCGGTTTCTTTTTCCACCACGCACAAAGAACTTTTATCTCTTTTGGGGCTGCGGCAAATCGGGCATATTCCGTAATCATCAATTTTTTCAAATGGATTGAAGCAGGATGAGCAAATTACAATCCCCCCCTTTAAATTTTTAATTAAGTCAGCTAAATTTTCCAGTTCTTCTTTTGAAAGAGAAAGAAGATAGAAAACAAAACGGCCGGCTGTTCGCGGGCCCACGGTTGGAAATTCAGAAAATCGGTCAATGAGTTTTTGGATTGGCTTTGGATATTCCATAACCTCAATTCTTTATCAGTGCTCATCAGCTAATATCAGGAGAAATCAGAGCTATGCCAACCTTTTTAATATATGTCGTCTTCCGCATCTTTAGCTTCGGTTTCCCCACCCCCGTCTTCTATATGCGTTTTATCGGTCTCAATAAAGCTTGCGTAATTTTCGTCAAAATAAAGCGGAGTTTTTCCAATTGGGCCGTTTCGGTGTTTGGCAATTATAATTTCGGCGAGATTTTTTTCGGCTTTTTGGTCGTATTTATCCTTGCGGTGAATAAACAGGACAACGTCCGAATCTTGTTCCAATGAATTGTGAACCACAATGTCATTTGCTACAAAATTATGAGTTTCTGGGACAGTGGCATCGTAAACTTCCTCAACTTCTAATGGGGTTATAGAAACAATTTCGTCCCAAAAAACATCTGATTCAGCCAGATTTTTTAGTTCTAAAGACGGAAGGAAATTTAAAATTTGAGTCAAGCGTGTTTTGCTAACGCCGTGTTTGAATAAGGCAGAGCCGCAATAAGACATTCCATAATTTTCAGCGAAACCTCGCCAGCTTAAACCGCATCTCATTTTAATCAGGGCGATTTTTCCCCAAATTTCTTTTGGCAAAACATCAACATTGGGATTGGTTTCAATATTTTCAATGTTTTTAATAAGCTCAGAAACAATTTCTCCTCGCTTGCCATAAGAACCAATTTTTTGGAGAAAATTTAACTGGTCTTTCTTGCCCTGGATAGATATATGATAGCAAATCCGATAGTTAGCTTTTTTGACCGGGGAAATTCTGCTTCTAATGCCCAGTTTTAATAAAAGATGTTTTACTCCTTCCGCTATTTTTTCGCTGGTGCTTGAATAATAAATATTTCCGCTTGGCTTTATTCCCGCTAGGTATTTATGACTTATATTCCCATCAGTGGCCCAGAGGTGTTTTAAGAAAAGAGATAGATTTTCTTCATCCAAACCGAATATTTTTTGAGGAATTTCTTTTTCCCAGGAACGGGCGGGTTGAATTTTTAAAGCATAATACCAATTAATAATTGGGTGATGTTTTTTGCGGGCAAGACGGTAAGGGGAAGGCAGATAGACATGCCACCAATTTTTTTGGCGGACAATCCGAGGTTTAATTTGAAATAATTTTTTAGCTAATTTCGCAACAATTTTAATATTTTTTAAATCTCCGCTCGTATAATGAATCGGTTGTCCGGGGAGAACACAGCCGTCGCCAAGAAGATGGGCAAGAAGAATAATTTCTTCTTTTGATAGTTCATTTTTTGGAGATTTTGAAGCGAGTTTTCGGGGAGTGGCAATATAATCGCCGTAAGCAAGTTGGTCGAGTCGATACCAGCCGTCAATTTTTTGGAAGGGATGATTTGCTGAGGCTTTAATTTTAAATCCGCTTCTTGTTTTTAACTCATAAATCATCTTTTTTCCGCTGGAAAATACTTTTGAAATTTTCCTTTCTTTTATTTTCCAATTTTCATCAAGGCTGTAAATTGGGATGTCGGTTTGACCAACTAAATTTTTAATAAAAACCCTTTCTCCTGTATCGGCTCGGGTCAAAAGCGTATCACCCGCAAGGCAACCCGATTCTCTTAAATCGGATAATCTTGGAACCTGGGGAGTTCTTTGTTCAACCGCTCGAGATAGTTGGGAGAGAGCCAGAACCGGAATATTTAATTCCCGGGCTAAAGATTTTAAGGCCCGGGAAATTTCGGTAATTTGCTGAACCATACTATTAAAAGTGGTTCTTGGCTCCATAAGCTGGAGGTAGTCCACAATAATAAGTCCAAGACCCTGAGATGCTTGCAACCGTCTAGTCATTGCCCTCATTTGCATGACATTGGTTATTGGCGCGTCGTCAATATAAATTGGCGCTTTTGAAAGGGTATTTATGGCATATTGAAGTCTGGAAAAATCATCATTATCTTTAGAGAGTTTTCCGGTTCGCAGTCTCCATAAATCAATTCTGGCCTGTCCGGCAATTAGTCTGTCTACTATTTGGTCCCTTGACATTTCCAGACTAAATATTCCCACCGGCATTTTTACCTGGGTCGCCACATGCCTTGCAATATCTAAAGCCAGGGCGCTTTTTCCGAGCGACGGTCTTGAGGCCAAAATTATTAAATCGGATTTTTGAAGGCCGGCTAATTTATTATCTAAGGAAGAAAAACCAGTTTGCAGTCCTCGTAAAGGAGACTCTCCTTTATGAAGCCTGTCAATCCTTTCAAATGTTTCTCCCAGAATATCTTTTACCGGAATAAAATCCTGCCTGAGAGATTTCTGGGAAATGCTGAAAATTTTTTGTTCAGCCTCGTCAACAATTGATTCAATGTCCTCTTCTTCTTGATATCCCAGGAGATTAATTTCATGGGCAGCCTCAATTAAATCGCGCAAAGCTTTTTTCCGCTGTACTATTTTAGCGTAATGAATAACATGGGTGGCGGTTGGAACAGAATTAATCAGTTCGGTTAAATAACCCTTGCCGCCAATTTCTTTAAGTTTTTCAACCTCCTTTAAACGAGAGGGAAGAGAACATAAGTCTATTGGCTCTGATTTTTCAAAAAGGTCAAGCGTCGCCTGGTAAATAATTTTGTGCGTTTGTCTGTAAAAATCATCCGGGGTTAACCAATCGGCTATTTTAAAAATGGCATTTTTGTCAAGCATTAAAGAGCCCAGAACCGATTGTTCGGCTTCAATGTCTTGAGGGGGCAATTGTCCCGGTTTTATATTTGCCATGGTTGTTTTGCGAAATCACGCGCAATTTACTACAAATAGTATAAACAATTCAAAATTTTATTGCAAGCGCTTTGGTTTTAAGCTATAATTAAGGTAAGGACATTAAATAATTTAACATAATTTTGCGATTGGGAATGATTTAACAGTTATGGCATACGAAACCGAATTAAAAAATTTGGGTTTGTCAGAAAAAGAAGCCAAAGTTTATTTGGTTTCTCTTGAGCTTGGGCCGGAAACAATGTTGAAAATTTCCCGTCAAGCCGGTGTTAACAGACCAACTACCTATGTTCAGGTGGAATCATTAATGAAAAAGGGATTGATGAGCTCTTTTACCAAGGGCAAAAAAAGATATTTTTCTGCCGAACCGCCGGAAAGACTTCTGGGTCTGGTTGAAGCGGTTAGAAAGGATTTTGAAGAAAAAGAAAAAAGTTTTAAAACTATTTTGTCTGAGCTTAAAAACATTTTTAATGTTTCAGGGGAGCGGCCGAAAGTCAGGTTTTATGAGGGCAGAGAAGGATTTCAGGCGATTATTGGCGATGTTTTAAGGTCAAAATTCAAAAGTATGGAGGAGTTTACTTCGCTTGAGGACGCTTACAAGGTTTTTCCGCCCCATCCCAAAGACCATCGCCATAAAATTTTAGCCAAATTCAAAAAAATTCCGATGAGAGTTATTTATACTTCTTCTCAAAAGCCCGTTGTTTTGCAGGCAAGGAGTCGTTTTGTCCCAAAAGAAAAATTTCCATTTTCCACTGACATCACAATTTATGGAGAAAAAGTTGCCATTTTTTCTCTCCGGGGAAAGTTGATTGGGACGATTATTGAAAGCAAAGAAATTGCCGATACCCTGAGAGCGATTTTTGACTTGTCGTGGGATGGTTCTGAGAAATATCAATCCTGAACTATGCAGGCATATAAAAATTTAAAAATTATAAACCCTCTGTCGTTTTGACAGAGGGTTTTTATTCAAATTAATCCCCCCTTTTTTCTAATCGGGTCGGATAGGATATTGGCAATACAAGATTTTTTATTATCCACTGGTCCGACAAAAAGAAGGATTGTAGATGGCTTTTTCTGTCTATTCTCGGCGATATATTTCATCAAAGATTGAATTTCTCTATCCAAGCCAAAAGTCCCGTCTTTTAATTGCCGCTCAATTCTTTTTGTAAATAACAGACATCGAAAAAGTCGGGAATCAACTAATTACCAAACTGATAGTAAAGATAAGCAGGGTTATTGCTACGATAAGCAGGATTATTCCTCCAATGAGTAAAGCCTTATTATAATACATTCTATCTATTTCCTCCTTCCCTTCCTTTTTATGCCAGTTTCACTTTTATGGCGCCGGAGCTGGTGATTCCGAGGCATATTACATCATAAATAAGTCCGATTTTGAAATTTGCAGGCATTACATCTTTGGGCATCAGGAATATTTTCTTCTCGATTTCTGCTGGCTGGTTTCCATCAACGCTCTTTAAAGATACCCAACCGATAGCATTGCCGTATTTATCAATATGTTTGAACCTTACCGGGATTTTTTTTCCTTTCAGGACAGACAAGATTGTCTGTTTTGTTTTCTGTCTGCTTTGATGGGTCTTTCGGTATTTTTCAAGGTCAGACCACTCTTCTATTTTGCATCCAACTCCATGTTTGGAACTGAAGACCATTTGAATATATTTACGATTAGAATCGGTTAGTTCTCCACCGCTTTCAATTCTTTTCTGCATTCTTTCGAGCTTTTGATAAGTAGTGCGCGCCTCCGAACGAGTTTTTCCCCAGGCCCATTTTGTCAGGGCGTCTCGATGATGGGTCAACAAGTAATCAAGCGCAACAAGCAGGTCCAGGTCTTTCATTTCGTTTATTCCGGTCATTATTTCCTCCAAAATTCAATCACTAAATTGTTTAGCTTCCTCCCGGACAGTGGGCTATCGCCCTCAATGCTCCTTTTTGGACCCAGAAATTAACCAGAACTTGAGTCCTCATTTTTCCCTCCTCTCTTATCCTCCATAGCTTTATGCGAAGGAGGACTTTTCAGGGTGCTTGTGGCCAGAGTTGGCTCACATTACATTTTAGCACATTATTAAAAAGTTGTCAATAGGGCGTGCCACGATTTTCACAGAAGCATTAAAAATTTGTCAGGGGGACTTGACAAATTTAAAGTACTATGCTACAATATAGTGTTAAGGATAGGTACAAGCACTTTCGGCTGGAGGGCTCGTAAAAAATTATTAACGACCCCTTGGCGAAAGTTAATTACTTCTTTCTTTTAAAACTTTAAGGCACACACACTTTATTTATTTACTAATTTGGCCCGAGTAAAGATTAAAAGAAAAAAGTGGCTTTCCCAATTTTTTGGGGAGCCCGGGGGACTAATCAAAAATTCAATTGGTTTCTGGGGCCCTCCAAAAATGTAAAAATTCTTGAAAAATGTCCGACCCCCTTGACAAATTCTACAGGTATGCTATAATATAAATGTCAGAAGAAAAAGATAATTAGCAAATAGCTCCCCAAGACTTAGGTACAATAAAAATTGAAAATTATATAGGTGATGATGTGTTTCTCCTTACCAACCCGGGAATCTTGCCTTGATAAATCTCCGTTCTCGATATTTTTATTATAATTTTAGGAACCGTTGAGAATTTATTAGGGTTGTGTAAGATTCCCGGATTGGTGGGGAGAAAAGTGGAGAGAGAGCTTGCTCTCAAAGGGGAGTAGGTAAAACTTACTGGGTTATGGGACACCAGCTGCGGCTGGATTATAAAAATTTACCCTAATCCGGTTTGAGGATTAAGTCCTCTCCACTTTTCTCCCCGTGCCTAAGAAGATTATCCGCTCCTTTAGAATGTCTCCAGCCGAATGGGAATCTTGCCTCAATTATTGAGGTTCCGAGATCTCGGGATAATGGCTATATGCCCAACAAGGTTCCCAGCTGGCTGGAGACTAATGTTTTGAAAAGTCCCGCCATCGGCTAGCGGTGAGGCCACCGGCCCTTCAAGCCGGCGACAGGAGTTCAAATCTCCTTGGCGGGACCAAAACTCTTTGATTTTGTTGCGGGATAACCCGAACACGGGAGTTCGATTCCCTCCACGCCTACCAAAGTTAGCTGAATCAATTCAGCTAACTTTTAGTTTAATTAAAATGTTAGATGGGGGATATACTCAAAGGTAATACCGTGATTGCAAAAAATTTTGGATTAACCTATAATAAAAACAACTCAATGCCAATATACTAATTGAATACGAATTATACTGATATTTGTATCATTAGTATGAATTAGTATATTAGTATCGCACTTTATGACTATTATATATGTTGTCGTAGGCATCATTATCCTTTGGGTAATCTTTACCTACAATCGTTTAATTACTTTAAGAAATCGGGCAAAAGAAGCTTGGTCGGATATTGATGTTCAGCTGAAGCGAAGATATAATCTCATACCCAATTTAGTGGAAGCTGTTAAAGGTTATGCCGCCCATGAAAGGGGAGTATTGGAAAATGTAACCAAAGCCAGAACAGCGGCAATGGAAGCAAAAACAATGGAAGAACATGCCAAATCGGAAAATGGGCTTTCTTCGGCTTTAAAATCGCTTTTTGCGGTCGCGGAAAACTATCCCGACCTCAAAGCTTCCCAGAATTTTCTTGAATTGCAGAGAGAACTGCGGGATACCGAGGATAAAATTCAGGCAAGCCGAAGGTTTTACAACACCAATGTTCGGGATTTAAATATTAAGATTGAAAGTTTCCCGGCAAATGTTATTGCCAAAACCTTTGGATTTAAACAAAGAGAATTTTTTGAACTGGAAAAAGCCGAAGCCAAAGAACCGGTTGCTGTGAAGTTCTAATGTTCTAATGTTCTAACAGATGTAATGTTATGGATAAATTTAAATTTGAAAATTACAGATTTGAAAATTTAGAGGTGTGGAAGTTGGGGATGAAAATTATCCACGAAATATATAAAATTACAAAAAATTTTCCAAAAGAGGAATTATTTGCTTTAACTGACCAAACAAAAAGAGCTGGCACATCAATTGTTTTAAATATCGTAGAAGGCTCGGGACAACCAATATCAAAGGGGTTTGCTGTATATTTACATCGGGCTAAGTCTTCTGTTTTGGAATGTATAGCTTGTATTAAAATAGCCATTCAAGAAGATTTTATTGCCGAGAAAGATGTTGAATTGCTGGGCCATCTTTTGCAAGAAGAATATTTCAAAATTATTGCGTTGGAAAAATCCATTCGCAAATAACACTTCAACACAATAAGACATTCCAACATTCCAACATTCCAACATTCCAACATTCCAACATTATGACATTATACTCTCACGCCGAATCAAATACTCGCAAGACCTGGTTGCTGGTTACCGGTTTTTTGATATTTATCATTGTCCTGGGCTGGCTTTTTAGTTATCTATTGGACAGTTATGCTATTTTGATAATCGCCGTGATTTTCAGCGTTTTGATGAGTTTTTCAAGTTATTGGTATTCGGATAAAATCGTTCTTGCCATGTCCCAGGCAAGGCCTATTGAAAAAAAAGACAACCCCGAACTTTACAGGACGGTTGAAAATCTTTGCATTACGGCCGGCCTTCCTTTACCGAGAATTTTTATAATTAACGAAGCTCAGCCAAACGCTTTTGCCGCCGGAAGAAATGCCAAACATGCGGTAGTGGCGCTAACCACGGGACTTTTGGAAAAATTAGATAGAGCCGAACTTGAAGGAGTAATTGCTCATGAGCTCTCTCATATTGGCAACAAGGATATGCTTTTACAAACGATTGTGGTAATTTTGGTGGGAATGGTGGCTATGCTTTCTCAATTGTTTTTCAGAATAAGTTTTTTTGGCGGCGGAAGACGGGATTCAAGGGGTTCAAGCGGGTTAATTATGCTTGCCCTGGGGATTTTAGCGGCAATTTTGGCTCCAATCGCCGCCACCTTGATTCAATTGTCAATTTCCCGAAAAAGAGAATTTTTAGCCGATGCTTCCGGTACTTTGCTGACAAGATATCCAGAAGGACTGGCCAGGGCTCTTGAGAAAATTTCCAAAGACCCGACTCCGTTAAAAACCGCCAACAATTCCACCGCCCATTTATATATTTCAAATCCATTTCGGGGAAAACAATCCAAAAATTGGCTGACTAAGTTGTTTCTAACACATCCTCCCACAGAAGAACGAGTTAGAGCTTTACGGGGAATGAAAATATAAATTTTTGATTTTTGATATTTGATTTTTGATTTTGAGCGAAGCGATTGACTCATCCTCCTGTCGAGGAAAGGGTTAAAATATTACGAGGAATGAGGATTTAGATTGAAAAGTTATTTACTTGCCCGACTGAAATTTTGCAAAGCAAAATTTGGGCGGGTGACTCATCCGCCGGTGGAAGAACGAGTTAAGGCTTTGCGCGGAATGAAAGTATAAAATAATTTTAGGGAGAGGTGTGCTGAATGGCAAGGCACTGGTTTGGAGAACCAGCGGGAAGAAATTCCCTTGCAGGTTCGAGTCCTGTCCTCTCCGCCAGTTGGAAAATGAAAGGTTTGGCTCGCCCGCTACGCGGGCTCGCCAGCCGTCCCGCCCATAAATTATGGGCGGGATGAATTTTTTGTCTTTGTTTTACGAAGCAAAACGCCAGAAGCTGGCTTTTCTTTTGTTTTTTAATTTGGTATCATTATATTGAAAGAATAAGTCATTACTACTACATTATCATACTATCAAATTATTGAAAATATGGCAACAGAAATAAACATAGGAGAAAATATAAAGAAACATCGAAACAAGCAGGGATTATCCCAAGAGGATTTCGCCAAGAAATCCGGCGTGAAATACACCACTCTGACAAAAATTGAAAGCAATGTAATCAAAAAACCGTCCGTTATTATTATGTCTAAATTAGCCAAAGCATTAGGCGTTTCAATAGAGGAGTTAATAAAATAAAATATGGCAAACATTAGGAAATTAAAATTGTTAAATAATATCCAATTTATTTACGAAATTGCTCTGGCAAGATTAGAACTTCAATCTTTTAATCCCGATTTAAAAGTTACTAATGATTTTAGAGAGTTTGAAATAAAAGATGATGGAAATCTCAATGAGCTAAAAAGAAGATTGGCATATTTCCAAACCGTAAATGGCGATTATTCCGATTATTACTATTTACAGAAATACAATCAAACAAAATCAGTGAATCAATTCTTAACCCATTGGATTTATCCCTATAAGGGCAAATTTCACCCTCAAATGATTAGAGCATTGATGAATGTTATAAAAATTAAAGAGGGCGAAACTCTGCTTGATCCATTTGTTGGAAGCGGTACAGCAGTTTTAGAAGCCCAAATATTGGGAGTAAACGGAATAGGAATAGATATAAGCCCGTTATGTGTCCTCATTTCAAAGGTAAAAACAGAATCAGTTGACGTTATTGATGAAATAAAAAAATATAAAGATTACTATCTTTTCAAAAAAAATAGCAAAGAACCGAGTGACGAAAGAATAAAAAATTTTTATAAGGTTGCCGAAATGATGGCACATAGCGACCAATCAAGAAGAGGAAGAAATTTTGACTCTTCGTTTGTGAATGACGCTCTAAAAATGATCGCTTCTGTTGAAGATTATGGTAATGCGATCAAAAAACATAATTTAAAAATAGGCAAGACCAAAATTTTAAAGGACGATATCAGAAAAATACCACTAAAAGATGAATCTGTTGACGGCATTATTACATCTCCTCCATATTCTATTGCTTTAAACTATGTTGCCAATGATGCCCATTCGTTAAAAGCGCTTGGGTATGATTTAGATAAGATAAAAGAAGATTTTATTGGCGTTCGTGGCACAGGATTAAATAAATTTGAATTATATGACAAGGATATGGAAAAGGCATATAGTGAAATGTATAGAGTTTTAAAAAAGGATAAATATTGTGTCGTGATTATCGGAAATGTGACTTTTCAGGGGCAGGAAATAAACACCACTCAAAATGTAATTGATTACTGCGAAAAAATAGGTTTTAAAACCATTAAGAAAATGGAAAAAATAATTTATGGTTTATATAACGTTATGCAAAAAGAATATATTTTAATTTTTCAAAAATAATATGGACCAAAATAATTACGTAAAACAATTAGAAGAAACGATTTCAAAATTTCTAAAGCCATTAAAGGATATCCCTTTTCCAATTGCTATAAAGGCCATTTCCGGACATGAAGTTTTAGCCTTTGATAAAAATAGT